>RCUK01000037.1_pt1 | contig 215926 bp, 188 predicted proteins | sample 2166381 | NCBI WGS metagenome assembly RCUK01 (sample SAMN09932809, study PRJNA488358) | compost metagenome | isolation source: compost soil in an enriched community | place: Germany: Experimental Botanical Garden | reverse complement strand
AAATGCCCACACTTATCGACTGTTAATTGTTAAAGAACTGTATTCGGTACTGCTTTCGCGCTATCGACAAAGCGTTGTGTTTGTCAGCTGCGAAGAAGGAAGAGTATGAAGCGTTTGCAGCATTTCGTCAACCTTCTTTTTTTCTCGCCTTATTCAGCATTTGCATGCGTCGTTCAGCGAGGGGGCAAATTATAGCCCTGCCTCACATTCCCCGCAAGCGCTATTTACCGCCCCTCACCGTCCAGCAAGCCTGGTCTTCACTTCAAGCGCCTTTTTGTGCAGCCTGTCGCAATCGGCTGGCGTAGTTCGTGGTCTTTAGGCACAGTGGCAACATCAGACTCTGACGCTACGCAACAAGCGGTTAAACTTGCCCGCTGCGTCGATTAACTCTTGTACTTGAAAGTGCCCCCATGCTTCCGATTTCCAGCCTGCCCGAATTGTTGAAAACCATCCTCGCTTGGTTGCAACGGGCATTCGACGCGACGACGACCTGGGTCACCCAACTGTCTTGGTGGAAATTCTTCCTGTTCGCTGCCCTGGCCCTGATCGCTGGCTCCATTTTGCAAGATGAGCTGTTCTCATCCAGCCCGGACGAAGAAGTTGTCATCAAGTCGCATAAACGCAGCAGCAAGGGCTCGGGTGAAACCAATATCCTGATCGACGATACGGGCATTCATTTCAATCCCCGCAACAGCAAGAACCGGCGCAGCAGCGCGGCAGATGCAGCCAGCGAGCCGGCCGATGCCGCCGAGGCGGACGCCCATGCCAGTGCCGTTCCGCCGGAGCCACCTGAACCACCAGCCGCCCCCGCCAAACCCAACTATCCCGTAACGACCAATGCCTCGGGCGAAGAAGTCCATATTGAATTGCCGCCGCAAATCGGCGAAGAGCTGTCGAATGCCATCGAAGAAGCCGTCGATGATGCGGCAGAACAAAAAGTATCGCGCTATCACCAGCAAGCGTCGACCTGGTTCAAGAGTTTTGTCTCCTTGCTGGTATTGGCCCTGTTCGCCATGAAAGCCCTGGTCGGCGGCAAGAAACGTGCGGAAGCGCAAACCGTCACGGCAAACGAGGCAGCCGAGCGCGAATCCATGCAGCGCCAGCTCAGCGAAGCGAAGATGCAGATGATGCAGGCGCAAGTGGAGCCGCACTTCCTGTTCAACACGCTTGCCTCGGTCGAACACCTGATTCAGGTCGATCCGCCGCGCGCGGCCAAGATGCAGCGCAGCCTGATTCAGTATCTGCGCGCCGTGCTGCCGCAAATGCGCGACAACGCCCTGATTACCAATCTGGGCCGTGAAGCGGACATGGTGCAAGCGTACTTGAACCTGCTGAAAATGCGCATGGAAGAACGCCTGACCATCGATTTCCAGATTCCCGATGGCCTGCGCAGCGCCGCCTTCCCGCCCATGATGCTGCAATCGATGGTGGAAAACGCCATCAAGCACGGCCTGGAAGTCAAGCCGGAAGGCGGCACCCTGCGCATCGTGGCCGAAGTGGCGCACAGCAAGCTGCGCGTGACGGTCACCGATGACGGCCTGGGCTTTGGCGTGGTGCCCAGCGATGGCACGGGCCTTGGCCTGCCCACCATCCGCGAGCGTTTGAAACTGCTGCATGGCGACGAGGGCAGCCTGACCATTACGCCAAATCAACCGTCCGGCGTGTGCGCCGTGATCGAAGTGCCCTATCAATTGTCCAAATAAGACAGAGTAGTTGATAAAAACGCTAAATCATTGAATAATCAATCTTCGCCCGTTCACACTCGAGACTTATGCCTACCGCTATTATTGCCGACGACGAAAGACTGATGCGCGACCAGCTGCGCCTGCGCCTGGGCCAGGCCTGGCCTGAACTGGAAATCATCGGCGAAGCCAAGAATGGCGACGAAGCGATCGAACTGGTGGAGCAACTCAAGCCCGACTTTGCCTTCCTCGATATCCGCATGCCGGGCAAGACGGGCATGGAAGCGGCGCAAGTAATAGGCAGCAAGACGCATATCGTCTTCGTCACGGCCTATGACAGCCATGCCGTCGAGGCCTTCGAGCGGGGCGCCGTCGATTACGTGCTCAAGCCGCCCGAGCATGAGCGCTTGCTGGTGACGGTGGAGCGCCTGAAAACGCACTTGAACAAGCCGGCCCTGGACGTCAACAGCAGCGTCACGGCCATGCTGTCGCAGCTGGCGGAAAAAATCACGGCCAAGCCCACGTATTTGCAATGGATACAGGCCAGCATCGGGCAGGACTTGCGCATGATTCCCGTGGAAGAGATCCTGTTCTTTCGTTCTGACGAGAAATACACGTGCGTACAGACAGCCAAGTATGAGGCGCTGATCCGCAAGCCCGTGCGCGACCTGGCCGAAGAGCTCGATCCTTCGCTGTTCTGGCAAATCCACCGCGCCACCCTCGTTAACGTGAATGCCATCGAAGGCGTGACGCGCGACATCCGCGGCCGCCACCTGGTACTCATCAAAGGCAAGTCCGACAAGCTCGAAGTGAGCCGCAGCTTCTTGCACCTGTTCAAGCAAATGTAAGTCTCCGCCGCCGCCCGGCCCAGGCCGGCGCGGCGCACGCTCTTCTGCCTCCTTTCTGCGCCACATCAAGCCGCGCCGCGCCAGCAGGCATAGGCTATATCAAGTCCCGCCCGTCATTCCTGCACTGCCTGCCTTCGTTCACGTTCGCAAGGAGACCCCAATGCCCGACCGAGGCAGCCCCACACTGCTGCGCATCTTGCCGCTGGGTATGGCGGCGGCGCTTTTGCTGTACCTGTTTCCTCCACTGAAAGCCCGGCGGCAACAGCAGGCGCGCGGCCAGGCCATCATCGACAGCGCCAGCGACGCCATCATCAGCATCGACAGCCGGCAAATCATCCTCCATGCAAACGCGGCGGCCGCCAGATTGTTCGATGACACGCCGGCCGGCATGCGCGGCATGCGCCTGGGCCACTACATCCTGCGCGACTTGCGCACTCTCGGCAGCCTGGGCACGCACGATGGCGATCCGCCGTTTGACGACATCAGCCTGGAGCTGCGCCTGACGGGCCGGCGCGCCACCGACTACACCTTGATGGGACGGCGCAGCGATGGCGCCATGTTTCCCCTCGAAGGTTCGCTCTCGGCCATGCAGGAAGATGGCCAGAGCGTGTTTACCATCATCGTGCGCGACATCAGCGCACGCCAGCAGATGCATGAACAGCTGGCCCGTTCCTTTTCGCAACTGCGTGAATTGTCGAGCGCGCTGCAAACCATCCGCGAAGAAGAGCGCAAGCATATCGCGCGCGAACTGCATGATGATCTGGGGCAGTTGCTGGCTACCTTGCGCGTCGACCTGACTCTCGTGCGCCAGCACACGGATACCACCGCGTCCCTGCAGGCGCTGCTGCACAGCATGGACGGCTTGCTGGTGACGTCCATCACCTCGCTGCGGCGCATCGCCAGCAACCTGCGTCCGCGCGCGCTCGATGAAGGAGGATTGTATTTTGCGCTACAAAAACTGCGCTACGACTTCCTGCTGCGCCGCGCCATCCATTTCGACTTGCTGGCCGACGAAGCCGACCTCGTGCTCGACGACGCGCGCAGCACGGCCATCTACCGCATCGTGCAGGAAGCGCTGACGAATATCGCGCGCCATGCCGAGGCCAGCCACATCACCATCGCCCTGCACCGCATCGATTCCTCGCTGGCGATCACCATCCAGGATGACGGCCGCGGCATTGCCGAACACGATCTGGAAAAAGCCACGGCGCTTGGCTTGCTGGGCATGCGCGAACGGGTATGGGGCTTGAACGGCAACATCCATATCGGTACCGATAGCGAACTGGGCGGCACGCGCATCGAAATCTCGCTGCCCATGCATGCCGAGGCGGCCGCCGCGGCCATGTAATAAAAAAGGCGCCCGCAGGCGCCTTTTCTTCATCACATCGAATGATGCTTAGAATTTGTGTGCCAGACCGATCTGATACGAGGTCAGCGACTTGACGCGCTCGCGGCCAGCGTAAGCGTACACGTCGGTGCGCTTCGACAGGTGGTAGTCGTAGCCAATGCCGAATTCCTTGATGGTGTCCTGATCCTTGAACTTGTTGTTGCTTTGCTCTTGCTTGCCGTACGACACTTTGGCATCGCCGCCGCCAACCGTGTAGTTCAGGCCGATCAGGTAGGACTTGAATTCGCCAGTCGTGGCAACTTTGGTGTCGCCTTTCGAATAGGCGGCCGTGATCTTGGCTGGGCCGAATTTATAGCCGCCACCGATGGACCACAGGTCAGGCTTGGCAGCCGTTGCCGTCGCTTGTACGGCTTTTTCGTAGCCGGCGTGCAAGCTGATCGGGCCATTGTCGTAGGTTGCCAAGCCGATCACGCCTGCGTCAGCGCTGTTGACTTCGCTCAGCACGTATTGCAGGCTGCCCACGAAACCGTCAAAGCTTGGGCTGTTGTAGGTCACGGCATTGTTGACGCGCGACGTGCCGACGCCCGAACGCAGCAGGGTTTCATTGTTCTTGCCGACCACGCCGTAGGTGTTGAATGGGTCGACGCGGGCGATGGTGCCGTCGACCAGATTCTTGGTGCGGCCCAGGATGGCGGTACCGAAAGCGCCTTTCAAGCCCACGTAGGCTTGACGGTCGAACAACACGCCTTTTTGCGCGCCGGTGTCAGCCAGGAATTCACTTTCCAGGTTGAAAATTGCGGACAGGCCGCCACCCAGATCTTCCGTACCCTTGAAACCAAGGCGCGACGCATTGTTTTCGCGTTGTACCGTTGGCTGGCCAGTGGTCTTGGCAATACCGAGGTCAACCAGGCCATACACGGTGACGTTCGATTGTGCTTGTGCCGTAGCTGCTGCGAAGGTGCCGATGATCAATGCTGCCAGAGTAATTTTTTTCACTTGAGATTCTCTACATTAGGTTGAACAAGAGTGGTGCTGCTTAGCTGCTGAACCGAATCATGCCCACCAAATACTTCAACAATATGACATCGACAAGATGTTGCTTTTTGGCACAACGTCGTGTCAGATAAAAACAACAGGCGAAAAAAAACCACCCGGAGGCGGTTCATGTGGCGGCAAGGCCTATTTACCGTAGGTCGGATTAGCGGGGCAAGGCCACGCGTAATCCGACAACATTTTGGCAAGGCGGCGGTGTCGGATTACGCGGCTGCGCCGCTAATCCGACCATATAGACAGATCAGCCTTATTTCAGGCGGCAGCTCAGCAACCAGTAGTACTCCAGGCGCTTCATCCGGATTTCGCGGGCCGAGTGGGCAAACTTCTTGCGCAGGTGGCTATCCGACGGGAAATTCTTCAACACTTCATAGCGCTCGCCCCCATCCGTCGTGCGGAACTGGTGGGTATTGCCTTCCAGGTCGGTACGCGCGATCACGGTGCTGCTGCCGTCGACATAGGAATTGTCGATCAGTACCAGCAGGATGTCCTTGCCCAGTTTCGTGCGCAATTGCTTCAGGTACTTGTCCTGGTCTTCGCGCTTGACGTGCGACCACCAGAAACCGGCGAACACGGCCGTAAACTTGCCCAGCAAGTCATCGGGCAAATTGAAGGCGTCGAGCTTGGCGAAACTGACGTTGTCGGGCAAGCCGCGCGATTGGGCCAGCGCCAGCATTTCATCGTTGATATCGGTGGCCAGCACGGAGTCGGCCGACTCGGCGACCACTTCCGTCCAGTAGCCGGTGCCGCAAGCCAGTTCCAGCACGGTGTGGCCTTCCAGCACGTCGGCGACCTTGTCGCGCAACACTTCCAGGTCTTCCTGGCGTTCGGGCTTGTCATAGACGCGCTCGTACTGCTGCGCGATGGTGGCGTAATATTTGGCAAGCTGATCGGTAATCATTGTTTCTTCTCTTCTTAAATAATCTTGGCCAGGCAACCGCCCGGCCGGCTTCATGCATTGTTTATAGTTCGTAGTGCTCTTTATCACCGCTCATCGCCTGCTCGATGAGCTTGCGGTTCAGGGTCGGCGTCAGCAACTCGATAAAGGTATAGATATAGCTGCGCAAATACGCGCCCTGCTTGACGGCCACGCGCGACACATTCATGCCGAACAGATGGCCGACAGGGATGGCGCGCAAGCCTTTGTCGCGCTCGGCATCGAAGGCCATACCCGCTATGATACCAATCCCCATGCCCAACTCGACATAAGTCTTGATCACGTCCGCATCGATGGCCTCGAGCAAGATGTCCGGCTTCAAGCCGCGCAGCACGAAAGCGTGGTCGATCTTGTTGCGTCCGGCGAACGCGCTGTCATAGGTAATCAGGGGGAAAGCGGCGATTTCTTCCAGGGTCACGGACTTCGATTTGAGCAGCGGATGATCGACGGGCACCACCACCACGTGCTCCCATTGATAGCAGGGCAAGGTAATCAAGCCATCGATGGCCGCGATCGATTCCGTGGCGATGGCCAGGTCGGCCTGGTCGCGCTGCACCATCTCGGCGATCTGGCGCGGATTGCCTTGCAGCAACGATAATCTTACCTTCGGGAACTTCAGCATGAACGCTTGCACGACCTTGGGCAGAGTGTAGCGCGCCTGCGTATGCGTGGTGGCGATGGTAAAGCTGCCGCTGTCCTGCGCCGCGAATTCCTTGCCGATGCGCTTCATGCTGTCAATTTCCTGCATAATCAGTTCGACCGACTCGAGCACCAGGCGGCCCGGCTCCGTCAAGCCGCGGATGCGCTTGCCATGGCGCGTGAAAATATCCACGCCCAGCTCTTCCTCCAGCTCGATGATGGCTTTCGATACGCCCGGTTGCGACGTAAACAAGGCCTTGGCGGCGTCCGTCAGGTTGTAATTCTGCCGGACCGCTTCGCGCACGAAGCGCAGTTGATGGAGATTCATTGCTGGTTTGCCCTAGATTGCCGTGATTTGCCGAGTTTCCGCCCCACCCATGATTTTGCGTTCATGCATATACGCATATCGCATATAAGCAAATGCGTACTTAGTAGTTTGGAATAAACACTAAGTTTATTACTATTGCGGGTACTTTGGGGGTGCAAGCATGACTTTGTCTTATATAGTCTCAGGATTTGCCGTAGGATTACTCGTAGGAATGACCGGCGTGGGCGGCGGCTCGCTGATGACGCCGCTGTTAACCCTGCTGTTTGGCGTACCGCCTTCCGTGGCCGTCGGTACCGACCTGGCGTTTGCCTCGATCACCAAGAGCGCGGGAACGCTGACGCACCGCCTGCGCGGCACCATCCGCTGGGATATCGTCAAGCGCCTGTGCATCGGCGCCCTGCCCGCCGCCGTCATCGCGACCCTGGCGCTCAAATCGTTCGGTACCCTGTCGCCGGAAATCGGCCAGATCATCCGCTACTCGATCGCCGGCTCCGTGCTGCTGACCGTCGTGGCATTGATTTTCAAGGGCCGCATGCTGGCCTGGATCAATGCCCACCCCGAGAAACAATTGCAAGGCAACAAGCTTGCCGCCGCGACCATCATTGCCGGCGCCGTGCTGGGCGTGCTGGTAACGGTCTCGTCGATCGGCGCCGGCGCCATCGGCGCGACCCTGCTGGTGATGCTGTATCCACGCATGAGCTCGGCCGAAGTGGCGGGCACCGATATCGCCTATGCCGTGCCACTGACGGCCATCGCCGCCCTGGGCCACTGGTGGCTCGGCTCCATCCACTGGGAATTGCTGGCCTCCTTGCTGGTCGGCTCCCTGCCCGGCATTACGCTCGGTTCCTGGGTCGCCCGCTCCGTGCCGGAAAAGTTTTTAAGAGTGCTGCTGGCGATGACCTTGACCGGCGTGGCAGTGAAGCTAATCTATTAATTACCGAACAAGTGACAAGAGCAGTATCAAGAACATAATCCCAGGCAATCTTCCAGCACCCCGGCTTTTTTAGGAATTGATATGTACCATTACGATCAGTACGACCACCTCATCATCAAAGAACGCATCGCCCAGTACCGAGACCAGGTTGCGCGCCGTATCGCCAATGAACTGACGGAAGAGGAATTCATTCCGCTGCGCCTGCAAAACGGCCTGTACATGCAACGCCACGCCTACATGCTGCGCATCGCCGTGCCGTACGGCTTGCTGTCGGCTAAGCAAATGCGCATGTTCGCGCACATCGCGCGCAAGTATGACCGCGGCTATGGCCACTTCACGACGCGCCAGAACATCCAGTTCAACTGGATCGAGCTGGAGCAGACTCCCGATATCCTGACGGACCTCGCTTCCGTGGAAATGCACGCGATCCAGACGTCCGGCAACTGTATCCGTAATACAACATCGGACCCGTTCGCCGGTGTCGCGGCCGATGAAATCATCGATCCGCGCCCGTACGCGGAAGTATTGCGCCAGTGGAGTACCTTCCACCCCGAGTTCATCGCCTTGCCGCGTAAATTCAAGGTCGCCATCAATGGCGCCGAGGAAGACCGCGCCGCCATCGCCGTGCACGACATCGGCTTGACGGCCGTGCGCAACGAAGCCGGCGAAGTGGGCTTCAAGGTCATGGCCGGCGGCGGCATGGGCCGCACGCCGATTTTGGGCAGCGTCGTGCGCGACTTCCTGCCATGGCAGCACTTGCTGACGTACATCCAGGCCATCATGCGCGTGTACAACTTGCACGGCCGCCGCGACAACAAATACAAGGCGCGCATCAAAATTTTGCTGAAAGCCATCGGCGTGGAAGAATTCACGCGCCAGGTGGAAGCAGAGTGGGTCGACTTGAAGGATGGTCCGGAAACCCTGACGGCCGAGGAAATGCAGCGCGTGGCGGACTTCTTCAATCCGCCCGCCTACCTGGCCCTGCCGGAACTCGACTACAAGAACGAACATGCGGACAACAAGGCCTATGTGAACTGGCTGGCGCGCAACGTCAAGCCGCACCAGCGCCCCGGCTATGTGGCCGTCGTGCTGTCCCTGAAGAAAACGGGCGTGCCGCCCGGCGACGCGACGGCCGAGCAGATCGACTTCGTGGCCGACCTGGCCGACCGCTACAGCTTTGGCGAACTGCGCGTGACGCACGAGCAAAACCTGGTGCTGGCCGACGTCGAGCAATCGAAACTGTTCACGCTGTGGCAGGAAGCCAAGGCCCATGGCCTGGCCACGCCGAACATCGGTTTGCTGACGGACATGATTTGCTGCCCCGGTGGCGATTTCTGCTCGCTGGCGAACGCCAAGTCGCTGCCGATCGCGGCTGCCATCGCGGAACGTTTCGACAGCATCGACTTCCAGCATGACATCGGCGAGATCGAACTGAATATTTCCGGCTGCATCAATGCCTGCGGCCACCATCACGTGGGCAGCATCGGCATCCTCGGCGTCGACAAGGATGGCAGCGAATGGTATCAAGTGTCGATAGGCGGCGCGCAAGGCAACAATGCGGCCATCGGCAAGATCATCGGACCATCGTTCTCTTCCCTGCAGATGCCTGAAGTCATCGGCCGCCTGCTGCACGTCTACGTGCGCGACCGCCACGAAGGCGAGCGCTTCGTCGACACGGCCCAGCGCCTGGGCCTGGCGCCGTTCAAGGAACACGTATATGCAACGCCGATCACGGTCGGCAACCTGGTGGGAGAAGACGAATATGTTTGAAGTACGCGAAGAAATCATCAAGAACGCCGCCGTGGTGCCGAATACCTGGGGCTTGCTGCGCCTCGATGAAAACGACACGCCGGAAACGGTGGTCGTGCCAGCCGGCAAGGTCATCGTGCCGCTGCTCGTATGGCAAGCCCAGCGCGAAACCCTGACCGCCCGCCTGCCCGACATCGGCGTATGGCTGGCCAGCGACGAGCGCCCGGAAGAACTGGCGGCCGACGTGGCGCAACTGCCCGTCATCGGCGTGGACTTCCCGAAATTCACGGATGGCCGCGGCTATTCCATCGCGTTCAACCTGCGCGCCCGCCTCGGTTTCCAGGGTGAATTGCGGGCGATTGGCGACGTGCTGCGCGACCAGCTGTTTTCCATGCACCGGGTCGGCTTCGACGCGTATGCGACACGCCCCGACCGCAGCATCCATGACGCCCTGAAAGGTTTATCGGTCTTCTCGGAAACCTACCAGGCGTCGTGGGATCAAAAATCGCCGCTGTTCCGCCGCCACCAGCGCGAAGGCCAGAATCCTGACCTCGACAACGCGGCCGGCATCTGAGAAAGCGAGCCATGAGCGACCTCTCTACTTTAATTGACGCCACCGAGCAAACGCTGACACGTATCGCCGCGGATTTTTCGCCGGCCGTGTTCGCGTCCAGCCTGGCAGCCGAAGACATGGTGCTGACCGACATGATACTCAAGGCGAAACTGCCCATCGGCATCTTTTCCCTGGAAACAGGCCGCTTGCACCAGGAAACCCTGGCCGTGCTCGACAAGGTGAAAACCCGCTACGACCACGACATCACCTTGTACCGCCCGCAGCCGGAAGCCGTGGCCGCTTACGTGGAACAGAACGGTCTGAACGCGTTCTACAACAGCGTCGAGATGCGCCGCGAATGCTGCCGCATCCGCAAGGTCGAGCCGCTGGGCCGCGCCCTGGCCGGCAACAAGGCCTGGGTCACGGGACAGCGTCGCGCCCAGTCCACCACGCGCGCCGAATTGCACGTGCAGGAAGACGATGCGGCGCACGCGATGACGAAATTCAATCCGCTGGCGGACTGGTCGGAAGAAGACGTGTGGGCCTACATCCGCGCCAACGACGTGCCGTACAACGCGCTGCACGACCAGGGTTACCCATCGATCGGCTGCGAACCGTGCACGCGCGCCGTGCAGCCGGGCGAAGATGTGCGCGCCGGACGCTGGTGGTGGGAAAACCCCGACTCCAAGGAATGCGGCCTGCACATGGTGGACGGCAAACTGATACGCATCAAATCCGTGGCAGCCTGAACAGACACAACAGACTCAGCAGAACAAGAAAGCACCCATATGAGCAATATTTTGAACCAGCGTCACCTCGACAGCCTTGAATCGGAAGCCATCCACATCATGCGCGAAGTGGCGGCCGAATCGGCCAACCCTGCGCTGCTGTTTTCCGGCGGCAAGGATTCCGTCGTCCTGCTGCGCCTGGCCGAGAAAGCCTTCCGCCCAGGCAAGTTTCCATTCCCCCTCGTGCATATCGACACGGGCCACAACTTCCCGGAAGTCATCACGTTCCGCGACAAGAAAGTGGAGGAACTGGGCGAACGCCTGATCGTCGGCTCCGTGGAAGACTCGATCAAGCGCGGCACCGTGCGCCTGCGCAACCCGGCCACGGATTCACGCAACGCGGCCCAGGCCGTGACCTTGCTGGAAACCATCGCCGAACACGGTTTTGACGCCTGCATCGGCGGCGCGCGCCGCGACGAAGAAAAGGCCCGCGCCAAGGAACGCATCTTTTCCTTCCGCGACGAATTCGGCGCCTGGGACCCGAAAGCCCAGCGTCCGGAATTGTGGGACCTGTATAACACTCGCGTGCATCCCGGTGAAAACATGCGCGTCTTCCCGATCTCCAACTGGACCGAGCTGGACGTGTGGCAATACATCGCCCGCGAGCAACTCGAATTGCCGCCGATCTACTTCGCGCACGAGCGCCAGGTGATCCCGCGTAATGGTTTGCTCGTGCCGCTGACGGATCTGACGCCGCCGCGCGAAGGCGAAACGGTCGAAACGCAAGTCGTGCGCTTCCGCACGGTGGGCGATATCTCGTGCACCTGCCCCGTATCGTCCGATGCGGCGACGGTCGACGCCATCATCGCCGAGACGGCAATCACGCAAATCACGGAGCGGGGCGCCACCCGCATGGATGACCAGACTTCCGAAGCCTCGATGGAAAAACGCAAGAAAGCAGGGTATTTCTAATGAACGCAGCAATCCAGAACACCAACCTCACCGACAGCCTGGAGCGCGGCATGCTGCGCTTCATCACGGCCGGTTCCGTCGATGATGGCAAGAGCACCCTGATCGGCCGCTTGCTGTTCGACAGCAAGGGCATCTTCGCCGACCAGCTCGACGCCATGTCGCGCTCCAAGCACAAGCGCACGGTGGGCGACACGGTCGACCTGTCCTTGCTGACGGACGGCCTGGAAGCGGAACGCGAGCAAGGCATCACCATCGACGTGGCATACCGCTACTTTGCCACGCCGAAACGCAAGTTCATCATCGCCGACACGCCGGGCCACGAGCAATACACGCGCAACATGGTGACGGGTGCTTCCACCGCCGACGCCGTCATCATCCTGATCGACGTGTCGAAAGTGAAGCTGGGCGACGACGGCAGCGTGGAATTGCTGATCCAGACCAAGCGCCACTCGACGATTGCCCATTTGCTGCAGATCGAGCACGTGGTCGTGGCCGTCAACAAGATGGACCTCGTCGACTACGATGAAACGGTGTACAACCGCATCGTGGCCGCCTACCGCGAATTCGCCCAGTCGCTGGGCTTGAAGGACATCACACCGATCCCGCTGTCGGCGCTCACCGGCGACAACGTCGTCGAGCGCGGCGACAAGCTGGGCTGGTACACGGGCCCGACCCTGATCGAGCTGCTCGAATCGCTGTCCGTCTACGACGAATCGCACGACACGCCCTTCCGCTTCCCTGTGCAGCTGGTGGCGCGCCACAACGGCCACGAAGCAAACGACTTCCGCGGCTATATGGGCCGCATCGAGGCGGGCAAGGTCAGCATCGGCGACACCCTCGTGGTGCAGCCATCGGGCCAGACGGCAACCGTCAAGGATATCGTCACCCTGGACGGTTCGCTGAGCACCGCCGTGGTGGGCCAGTCCGTGACCCTGCTGCTCAATGAGTACCTCGATATCTCGCGCGGCGACTTGCTGGCGAGCAGCGAGCGCCCTGCCACCCTGCTGAAACAAGTGGTAGCCGACGTGTGCTGGCTGTCGGAAGACGCGCTGGACTTGCGCCGCAAGTACTGGATCAAGCACGGCACCAGGCAGACGGCGGCCAAGGTGACGGCGATCGAATCGATCCTCGACATCAATACGCAGCAGCGCCATCCGGCCGAAGGCTTGAAACTGAACGACATCGCCCGCATCAGCCTGAACGTGCAGCAAGCGCTGGCGGCCGACGCGTATGCCGATATCCGCGCCACCGGCGCCTTCATCCTGATCGATGAAGTCACCCACCAGACCGTCGCGGCCGGCATGGTTCGGCTCTAATCCCGTATCGTCCAGGAAAGGCAGCCACATGAACAGCTCCCCATCTCTCCCCGGCAAGGTCTACCTGATCGGCGCCGGGCCCGGCGCGCAAGACCTGATGACCTTGCGCGGCGCACGCCTGCTGGCGCAAGCGGACGTCGTGCTGCACGACGCGCTGGTCACCGAAGAGATGCTGGAGCTGTGCCCGCAAGCGCAAAAGATCCTGGTCGGCAAGCGCTGCGGCCAGTTGTCGACGGCGCAAGCGTTCATCAACAAGCAACTGGTCGACAATGCGCGCAAGCACGCCGTCGTCGTGCGCCTGAAAGGGGGCGACCCCATGCTATTCGGCCGTGCCGACGAGGAATTGCGCGCGCTGGAAGAAGCGGGCATCGCCGTCGAAGTGGTGCCCGGCATTACCACGGCTCTGGCGGCCGCGGCCGCTACACAGCAGCCGCTGACCAAACGGGGCGTGTCGCGCAGCGTCGCCTTTTTTACGTCCAGCACGGCACCGGGCGAACCGGACCAGACGCGCATTCCCGACTGCGACACCCTCGTGCAATACATGGGCGGCCGCGAAGCCATCGCCACGGCCCAGCGCCTGCTGGCCCAGGGCCGCCGTGCCGACACCCCGGTGGTGGTGATTGAAAACTGCAGCCGGCCGGACCAGCGCATCGTGCGCCTGACGCTGAGCGCGCTGGCGCATGGCCTGGGCGACAACCACGGTCCCGTGCTGGTGATGCTGGGCGACGCCATGGCCGCGCGCACGCACCAAACCATCGAAGAAACGGCCGCCATGCTGGCGCGCCATGCTTGATTAAACACAGCGTATTTTACCGACTTTAAAGTCAGTAACCGACATCTTCAGAGGAAACATGATACGATGCTCACGCATCTTTTCTCGAGAAGTTGTTGCGTGATAGCAATAAATTCACGCTTCGCCCCACCATAGCGCTTGCCATGCGGCCTCCCGGCTGACGGGAGCCCTGGCAATCTCCCCGAAAAAAGCTGCGCCCGCAGGCTGCAATACCGCGCCGCGCAACTTTAGCCTTACGACCACACATGAATTTCACCTCCATGCGCGAAGCCCTGACTTCGCTCAGCCGCAGCAATGTCGGCGTCGCCAGCGCTGTGCTGTTAAGCATGCTCGCCTCCATCGCCCTGTGGACGGTGTTTCCGAATATCGACGACGAAAACCATTTGCTGGAATGGCTGCAGGCGCTGTTCCTGGCCCTCGCTTGCACCGTGCACGGCGTGCGCGCCTGGCAAGAGACAGACCGCCAGTCCCTGCGCTTCCTCATGCATGCGGGCCTGTGCGCGCTGCTGTTCGGCTTCCTGCTGCGCGAACTCGATATCGACCAGTTCGGCACGGCGCCCTTCTGGGCACAGCTGGAAAAAGCCCTGCGCGTGGTGGAATTGCTGATCCTGATACGCTTGCTGATCTTCTTCGCGCCGCGCGCGCGCAAGGTGTTTGCCCATGCGGGCCTGATTTTCAGCATGCGCATCACCATCCTGACGGCCATCGGCGGCTTGCTGATGGCCGCCGGCTGGCCCTTCGACAAGAAGGTCTTCCATGGCATGCCCGACGCCTACGCGCTGCTGGGCGAGGAAGTCTTCGAACTGGGCGCCTATCTGCTGCTGTTCCTTGCTTCGCTGTCCGACAGCACGGCCGCCGCCCGCATCAGCCTGGCGCCGAAGAAGAAATCGGCTTAACCGCCTTCAAATGAGGATGGCAGCGGCAGCAGCCGCTGCAAGGTAGCGGCCACGCGCAGCAGGCGCGGGTCGTCGTCGTCGGCTTCGTCGCAGGTATCGTTGATACAGAAAAACGGCAAGCTGCCGAAACGCGCCGTCAGCTCCTCAAGCTGCCGCGGCGCCGCCACATCGCCGCTGGCGATATGCAGCGGATCGAGCATGCGCGAGCGTGCGAATCCCTGATGCACCATCCAGCGCGGCACCAGGTCGGGCAGCAATGCCGGCACCTGCCACGAGCGGAACACCGTCGCGCGCACGCCGGCAAACATGGTCGGCGCCAGCCCTTCCAGTGCATGCAGCGCGCTTTTCAGCATGGGCCGCGGCGCATGCGCATACAGGCGCGGTTCATGCAGGTATTCCGCATATTGCGCCGACAGCCATTGCCGCGACAGCGTAGCGCAGTTGACTGGCGCCGCCACGTCGGCGCGCAAGTCCTGCAGATCATCGTGCGGCGCGCTCTCCGTGAAAACACTCAAACGCCCCTCCCCTTCCTCCCCGAACCAGAACGCGGGCTCGAACGGCGCGCCGAAAAATACGTCGTCGTTCAGGTACAGGAAGCGTTCGGACAGGCCCGGAATATGGTGCAGATACGATTCGATATGACCGGAGTCGAACACGGGCAAGGATGCATCGGGCATCAGGCTCGCATGGTCGATCACCGTCAGGCGCGGTGAGGCGCACAGCCAGGCCGGCACTTGCCGGTCCGTCAGCAGGTAGACATGGCCGTGGCCGGGAAAGAAGCGCTCGAGCGCGCGCAGGTTGTAGCGCAGTTCGCCGTTGTCGCGGTAGCGCCCCGCCACGTTGCCGTGCAGGGCCAGCTGTCCCGGATGCGCCTGCGCCCAGGCGGCATAGGCGCGCTGCCGGCGCGCGCGCCAGGCGGGATCGGCGCCGTCTACCCACAGGTAGACGATGTCGATCCCGCTCAAGGGATAGGGCTGGAACCTGGCGCCGCCACGCAGTAATCGGCGATGGCGGCCAGCACGCTGGCGTTCTCGCCCACCGCCTCGACCACCTTCAGGCGCAGTGACGGATGCTGCTGGCGCAGTTCTTCCAGCAGCAGCGGCAAGTCGCGCAGCACATGCCCGCCCTGTCCCAGGAACACGGGCACCACGGTGACGTCCAGGATGGCGCCTGCGGGCAGCTCGGCCAGCAGAGCCGCCACCAGTTCGGGCAGGCGTGGCGTCATCAGTTCCAGGAAGGCCAGGTGCACGCTGCTGCCTGGCATGCGCGCCTGGGTCAGGTCGCGCAGGCGCTCGAAGGGCGCGGCCCACGATGCGGCGCGCGCGCCATGGGCAAACAAGATCAGTGCCTGTTTCACGTTCGTCTCCATCAGTGCCGCTCCACCCACCACAGGGCGCCCAGCGCCAGCAGCAGATACAGGGCACTCGGCGCCACCGCCGTCAGGAAGGCCGGCCAGGTGCTGAGCAGCCCAAGATGCGAGAACAGGGTGTTGACCAGCATGAAGCTCACGCCGATCATGATGCCGATGAAGATCTTCAGGCTGATGCCGCCGCTGCGCGTATGCATGTAGGCGAACGGCAGCGCCAGGGCCATCAGCACGAAAATGGCCAGCGGATCGATCAGCTTTTTCCAGAAGGCGATGCGGAAACGTTCGGTTTCCTGCTTGTTCTCGGCCAGGTGGCGCGTGTACACGGCCAGTTCGCTGGCCGACATGCGCTCGGGATCGGACGCCGACACCGTCAGGATCTTCGGCGTCACTTCCGACATCATGTCCTTGCTGGCGCTTTGCACCGTGCGCACCAGGCTCGTTTCCTGCCCATAGTAGTTCTCCAGCTTCGGCTCGAAGCCGGGCGACGTGGCCGCGCTGTTCGAGAACGAGGTTTCCGTCACATCGGTCAGGCGCCAGATATTATTGCCCTGGTACGTCGCCCCCTTGGCCACGGTCAGGGTGCGCAAGCGCATATCGGTGTCGAATTCATACAGCTTGACGTTTTTCAGCTGGCCGTCCGGACGCGCTTCGCCCACATTGAAAAAGCGCGAGCCGGTGACGGTGCCCGTCAAGCCATCGCTCTTGACCATGTCCTTGGTCCACAGGCCCGAGCGAAACTCGCTCGACACGGCCGCGCCGCGCGAGGTCAGCTTGAGGCGTTCGGCCAGCGGTTCCGTGCGTGGCGTGATCAACTCGCCGAAGATAAAGGTGATGACGACGAAGACGATACCGATGCGGAACAGGAAACCGGCCGCCATCGCCGTCGACATGCTCGATGCGCGCATGATGGTGAATTCGGAACTGGCGGCAAACTGCGCCATCGTGTAGATGGTGCCGATCAGCGCCGCAATCGGCATCACCTCGTACACGTGCCCCGGCACCAGCACCAGCACATACAGGAAGGCATACTGGATGGTGTAGCCGTTGCGACCCACCTTGGGCAGCTCGCCCGTCAGGTCGATGAAGGCTTGCAGTGCCAAAAAGGCCAGCAGCACGAACAGCACCGCCTGGAATATCGAGACCGCAAAATAGCGCTGTAAAATCTTCATTTCGGTACCGCTTTACTTGTATTGCCGGCGCGGCGCGCGCGCTTGAAAGCCGCCAGCAGGACCAGCGGATGATAGCGGTGGTTCACATTCAGGCGCCACGCAAACAGCAGCACCACGGCCAGCGCCGCCAGCAGGTGCAGCGGCCACCAGGCCAGGCCGAAGGTCAGGCGGCCCTGCTTCACGCTCGCTTCGATAACCTTGATCAGGTTGCTGTACGTAAAGAAAATCAGCAGCGCGATAATCAGATTGGCCGAACTGCCGGCGCGCGGATTGACAAAGCCCAGCGGAATGGCCAGCAGGATCAGCATCAGGCCGATCAGGGGCGCGCTGACCCGCCACAGCAATTCGGCCATGGTGAACTGGTTGTTCGCCTCGACCAGCGCCACGGTGCTCATGGCGCGCACGCCCAGGTCAGCGCCCATCTCCTGCTGCTTGCTCTCGATGCGCATGATGTACTGTTCGAATTCCATGGTCTGGAAGTCCGCCTGCGTCGGCACGCCCTGGTAGCGGCGGCCGCTCTTGAGCACGAGGAAGCGTTCGCCCTTGGCGTCGGTATTGATCACGCCTTCCTTGGCGACGACGACGACGGCGCTGCCTTTTTCATCGACGGTATTGACGAAGACGTTCTGCACCACGTTCTTTTCGCCGCTGACGCCCTCGACGAAGAAGATGCGGTTGCTGCCGGCCGATTCGCGGAACTGGCCCGGCGTGACTTTCTGCAGGTCTTCGCGCTTTTCAAAGCGCGCCACATATTCATCGCTTTTCTTTTGCGCCCACGGCGTGGCGTACAGGCTCAGGACGCCCGTGGCCAGCACCAGCGGCAAGCCGAAACTGAGCACGGGCCAGATCCAGCGCGACAGGCTCAGGCCGGAGGCGAACCACACGACCATCTCCGACTCCTTGTAGCTGCGCGTGACGACCATCAGCACCGAAATGAATCCGGTGAGGATGATGATGGTGGGCAGCTGCATCAGGGCGGAAAAAACCATCAGCGACATGACGTCGGACGACGCGATCTTGCCGCCCGCCGCCTTGCCGAGAATACCAATCAGCATCCAGGTGAGCAGGATGCTGAACAAAACTGTGAAGGTGGCCCCGGCGGCACTAGCCAATTCACGTCGAAGGGCGCGTTGAAAGATCATTCGGAGTTTATAATTCGGATCAGTTAGTTGAGTAACACGTTACTAGTAAAATGAAAACGGAGAACCAAATGGACTTTAGCATAAAAGCATTCGATACCAAGAGCACCCTCGGCACGGCCAAAAGCGGATGCATCGCGGTTGCGGTATTCGAAAACAAAAAACTGTCGCCAGCGGCAAAATCGCTGGACAGCAAAGGTGCGATTTCCGCTGCGCTGAAGTCCGGCGACATCAGCGGCAAGCCTGGCAGCACCTTGCTGCTGCGCGCAGTCGATGGCGTCGCCGCCGAACGTGTTCTGTTGGTAGGCATGGGCAGCGATGACACTGTCAGCGAAAAAAGCTTCACAACCGGCGTACAAGCCGCACTGAAGGCCTTCGGCTCGCTGGGCGCTGCGGACGCCATTATCGCACTACCGCTGGCTGAAGTGAAAGAGCGCGACGTAAATTGGGCAATCCGTTGTGTGGTGCAAGCCGCCCACGACAGCGAATACCGCTGCGACTCGCAAAAAAGCAAAAAAGATCCGGCGCCGGCAGGCGTGCGCAAGATCGTCCTGGCAGCGCCAGCGACAAGCGCCACACGCGGCGCGCTGGCGCAAGCCATCGCCATCGCCAACGGTTCCGACCTGACGCGCAACCTGGGCGACCTGCCTGCGAACATCGCCAACCCGACCTACCTGGCCAACACGGCCAAGCAGCTGGCCAAGGATTACAAGTTCGAAGTCGAAGTACTGGACCGCAAACAGCTCGAAGCGCTGAAGATGGGCAGCTTCCTGTCCGTCACCAACGGCAGCGAGCAGCCGCCGAAATTCATCGTCCTGAAGCACATGGGCGGCAAGGCCAAGGATGCGCCGGTCGTCCTGGTCGGCAAGGGCATCACCTTCGACACGGGCGGCATTTCGATCAAGGCCGGTCCTGGCATGGATGAAATGAAGTACGACATGTGCGGCGCCGCCTCGGTGCTGGGCACCTTCCGCGCCATCGGCGAAATGAACCTGAAGCTGAACGTCATCGGCGTCATCGCCGCGTGCGAAAACATGCCATCGGGCCGCGCCACCAAGCCGGGCGACATCGTCACCTCCATGAACGGCCTGACCATCGAAGTGCTGAACACGGATGCCGAAGGCCGCCTGGTGCTGTGCGACGCGCTGACCTACGCCGAACGCTTCAAGCCGGCAGCCGTCGTCGATATCGCCACCCTGACGGGCGCTTGCGTCGTGGCCCTGGGCCACCACAACAGCGGCCTGTTTACACGCAGCGATGCGGCGCATGACCAGCTGGCCAATGAACTGCTGGCAGCGGGCAAGCAGTCGAGCGACACGGCATGGCGCATGCCGATCGAAGAGGCGTACAACGAGCAGCTGAAGTCGAACTTCGCCGACCTGGCCAACATCGGCACGCCAGGCGGCGGTTCGGTGACGGCAGCGGCCTTCCTGGAAAACTTCACCAAGAAGTACACCTGGGCACATCTGGACATCGCCGGCACGGCATGGAAATCGGGCGGCGCAAAAGGCGCGACCGGCCGTCCAGTACCACTCTTGACGACGTTCCTGATCAACCGGGTCTAAGTTGACGCCTTGCCGGCAGCGCCCTGCGCTACCGGCGTCGCGAAGCAGCCGCCATGGTCACTGACCCTGGCGGCTTTTTTTCGTGTGTATTAATCAGTAGACGACGGGATTGGGCAACGGCGATGGCGCCACCTTGGGCTGCACCACCTTTTCCGGCACGGCGGCCGGCGGCGCTGGAATCGGCGCGGGCGGCGGCGCCAAACGCGCCGGGTCTTGCATGACGATGGTCAGAATCGACGGGTAGTCGAAGCCGGCGCCCGTGTTGCGGTCGACGAAATAGCCGACGCCCAGGGTCAGGATGACATTGCCCCAGACGCTGCCATTGAGCTTGGGATCGATATGGTCGTCCGTCGCGATGGCGGGAGAGCCATGCTTGCGGCAATCGACCTTCAACGGTTCCTGGCTCTTGCGGATGGTGATGCGTCCAGGCGTGGTGACGAACCACTTGCCCACGTCATTGCTGAGGATGCAGCCGGCACCGGTCAGCTCGCGGTTGTCCTGGATGGTTTGCACCAGCACCATCTGCTCGGTGTTGCCCGTCAGGGTGGCGCAGCCGCCCAGGCCAAACAGCAGCAGCGTCCTGGCGGCAAGGGCTGCAGACGATGGGACGCGCATGGGTAGCTCGCTTAACGGACGGGAATCGGCTGGTCGCCGGGCACGGCGACGGCGGTGACGCTGTTTTTCGGACTGCCCTCGATCAGGCGGTCGGAATACACGAGGTAGACAAGCGCATTGCGCTTGCTGTCGACCATGCGCACGACGCGCACGTGCTTGAAGAAGATCGAGGCACGCTCGGTAAACACTTCTTCCTGGCGCGGCAGCTTGCCCTTGAATTGCAGCGGCCCCACCTGGCGGCAGGCCACGGACGCATCGGCCTTGTCTTCGGCCAGGCCGACGGCGCCCTTCAGCCCCCCGGTCTTGGCGCGCGACAGATAGCAGCTGACGCCGGCGACGCGCGGATCGTCATATGCTTCGACGACGATCTTGTGGTCTGGGCCGATCAGCTTGAACACCGTGTCGACCGAACCGATGGTTTCGGCCTGTGCCGCGGCGCAGGCAAAGCCCAGCACCAAAGCGGCAGGCAGCAATTTACGCATGAAGAAAATCCCGGGCACGCACGCAGGCGGCCATCAGTTGATGGGAGCGAAACGCTGGACCATGACGCCTTCGACTTCGATCAGTTGAAAAAACACGTCTTTCGGCCGGGTCCAGATGGAACCGTCCTCGGCGCGATAGACGATCATCGGCGTCAGATCCGCTTCCAGCGTGGCTTCGCACACCAGTTCGTAAATGCCGCCCTTGTAGTGCCGATAACGCATCGCCGTCCCCTCAAGCCGTTGAATCTTCGCTCTTGTCGTCGGCCAGCGCCTTCTGCTTCTGCTTCAGGCCCTGGATCACTTTCAGTATGCCTTCCATGCCGGCCGCGCCATCGGCGCCACTGAAGGCGTCGAGCACTTCATTGAGCACCTTGTTGCGCACGGTCGCTTCATCGGAGGACATTTCCAGCGCGCGCTGGGCTTTCGCCGCCTTTTCGGCCGCGCTCACGCGCGGCTTGGCAGCCGTCTTGCCATGCGTCAGAGCTGCCTGCCAGATAACCCAGCGGCGCTGGGTCTCGAAAATCAGGTACTCATCCGGTTTGTCTTCTCTTCGCCGCACAATGTGGCCGTCACGCTGCGCCCACGCTTCAAATGCAGTTCGCATTTTCTTCCTTTGCAAATGCTACGCGCAAGTCTCACTATTAAAACTGCAACATTTCAAAATAGTACCATCTATTGATGTCGCAAAACAGTCTCATAGATACAGTACTGCAATTTATATAACAAGTCTGGCGGCGCCCGGGATGGAATTGACACTCCATCCCCGGCACAGTGGTCATGTAATCGGAATAGCAATTACAACTAATTACAACTGCTTCCTGTTCGGTTCTTAACTGGGCTGTAACAAAGCCGTATGACACAGTTGTTACATTGTGCCATTTTAGTAGTTTTTATCGCGTTTTAGCGAGAAACTTTACACCTTTGTCGCGCTAAATGGCGGGACGCAGCCTGCCGCGCCAGCCACTTATGCCAAATCAAACATAGGGGTTGATCAATGATACACAAAAACATAATATTCATGCGCCACGATTGGTTAAATACAAATACTTTAGTAGCACCCCTTTTTTCCTGCCAGTAAATAAAGCTTGTGCCCGGCAAGCGGGCCGGACGCCATCTGCACGCATGCGGTAAGATTCGCGCCTATCGCCACCTATTCAAGCAAGGATTTTTCCCATGAAACTCGCCACCTGGAACGTCAACTCGCTCAAAGTGCGCCTGCCGCAAGTGCTGCAATGGCTGGCCGACAACCCGGTCGACATACTGTGCCTGCAAGAGACCAAGCTCACGGATGACAAGTTCCCCGTCGCAGAGATCGAGGCGGCCGGCTATCAGGTGGTCTTCAGCGGCCAGAAAACCTACAACGGCGTGGCCATCCTGTCGAAGCTGCCGATCACCGACGTGATCAAGAACAACCCCCGCTATGAAGATGCGCAGCAGCGCATCCTGGCCGCCACCATTGGCGGCGTGCGCGTCGTCTGCGCCTACGTGCCGAACGGCCAGAGCGTGGACTCGGACAAATACGAATACAAGCTGGGCTGGCTGTCCGCCCTGCACGACTGGCTGGCCGAAGAAGCGCTGCAGCACCCGCAGCTGGCCGTCGTCGGCGACTACAATATCGCGCCCGACGACCGCGACGTGCACGACCCTGTCGCCTGGGCCGGCCAGGTACTGGTCTCGGACAAGGAACGCGCCGCCCTGCAGCGCCTGTTCGACATCGGCCTGACGGACGCCTTCCGCCTGTTCGAGCAGGCGGACAAATCGTTCAGCTGGTGGGATTACCGCCAGCTGGGCTTCCGCCTGAACAAGGGCCTGCGCATCGACCACATCCTGCTCTCGCCCGCCCTGGCCGGCCGCTGCAAGGCTTGCGTGATCGACCGCGTGCCCCGCAAGTGGGAACAGCCGTCCGACCATGCGCCAGTCGTTGCCACTATCGACTGACCGATACGGGCATCATCGACAGGGGACCACTTGCAACTGGCAACAGCCGTCCGACCATGCACCCGTCATCGCGACGATCGACTAAGCAGGAAGACGCTCCAGCAGCGATTGCGCATTCGCTGCCGGTACCGGCGCGGAAAACAGATAACCCTGCGCATAGCGGCAGCCGTTCGCCTGCAGCAGCGCGAACTGTTCTTCCGTTTCCACGCCTTCGGCCACGGCCGACAATTGCAGGCTGTCGGCCAGCGCGATGATGGCCGCCACGATGGCGCGGTCTTCCGCGCTGTGCTCGAGGTCCTTGATGAAGGCGCGGTCGATCTTGACCTTCTTCACGGGGAAGCGCTTCAGGTAAGCGAGGCTGGAATAGCCGGTGCCGAAATCGTCGATCGACAGGCGCAGGCCCATGCCATTGATCTGCCGCAGAATCTCCAGCGTATGCTCGCCGTGCTGCATCAGCGCCGTCTCGGTGATCTCGAATTCCAGCAGCGACGGATCGATGCCCGTTTCCCGCACCACGGCGCCAATCGCCGCCACCAGGCCCTTGTGCATGAACTGGCGCGGCGACAGATTCACCGCCAGCGGCACCGGCTGCAAGCCCATGCGCTGCCAGGCCATGCTTTGCTCGCAGGCCTGGCGCATCACCCATTCGCCCACCGGCACGATCAAGCCGTTTTCCTCCATGATGGGAATGAAGCGGTCCGGCAGCACCAGGCCGTGGCCGGGACGGCGCCAGCGCAGCAGCACTTCCATGCCGTGCAGGCGGCGCGTGGCGATATCGATGATCGGCTGGTAAACCAGTTCGAACTGCTGCAGCGCCAGCGCCGTGCGCAAGCTGCTTTCCAGATCAAAATGCAGGGCCGCCGCCTGGTTCATCGTCTGCGTGAAGAACTGGTAGTTGTTGCGGCCATTGCCCTTGGCGTGGTACATGGCCGCATCGGCATGGCGCATCAGGGCGTCGACGTCGCCGCCATCGTCCGGATACACGCAGATGCCGATCGATGGCGTCACGTGCAGCACATGGCCGTCGAGCGGAAAGGCGGGCGTGAGCGCCTCGATAATTTTCTCGGCCACGCGCGCCGCTTCGTCGCCGCCGCGGATGCCAGGCACCAGCACGACGAATTCGTCGCCGCCCAGGCGCGCCACCGTGTCGCTGGCGCGCACGGCGCCGCACAGCCTGGCGGCTACTTCCTTGAGCAGCAAATCGCCCGTCATGTGGCCGAGCGAATCGTTGATCGTCTTGAAGCGATCGAGGTCGATGAACATCACGGCCAGCTTGCGTCCCGAGCGCTGCGAGGCCAGCATGGCCCGTTCCAGCCGGTCCGACAGCAGCGCGCGGTTCGGCAAGCCCGTCAGGTTGTCGTGGTAAGCCATGTGGTGCACGCGCGCCTCGGCCTGGCGCCTCTCGGCGATCTCGCCCTGCAGCAGCAGATTGGCGCCGGCCAGTTCGGCCGTGCGTTCCTGCACGCGCAGTTCCAGTTCGTCACGCGCGCGGCGCACCGCCTCGGCCGCCTCGCGGCGCGCCGTCACGTCGTCGACCAGCCACACGGAACGCCCATGCGCATGCGCCAGGTCGAACGGCCGGCCGGACAGGCGCGCCCAGAAGCGGCTGCCATCCTTGCGCACCAGCTGGTATTCCGACATGTGGACCCTGCCCGCCTCGAAATCGCGCGCCGTCTCGCCGCGCGCCACCTTCCACGCGGCCACGTCCGGATACAGGGCCCGCACGGACAGGCCGTTGACCTCGCCGGGCCCATAGCCGAACAGCTCTTCCATCTTGCTGTTGGCGCGCAAATTGTAGCCGCCCTCTATCACCGAAATACCCAGCACGGCGCTGTCGAGGATGGCCTGGTTTTCCAGCAGCGCGTTGCGCAGGGATTCTTCGGCGCGCTTGGCTTCCGTGCGGTCCTCGATGATCCAGATGGTGCCGGCGGCCGGGTCGTCCGGGTTGACGACATAGGCGATCAGCTGCGCCCACAGCGTGCTGCCGTCGCGGCGCATCATCTCCACTTCCGTCTGGAACGGCTTGCCGACGGACAGGAAGGGAAACGCGGCCGCACCCAATAAATCGTACGATTGCTGCGACACGTACAGCGCGCGCCCGGGCAAGCCCAGCGCCTCGTCGCCGCTGTAGCCGAACATCGCGGCAAAGCCCAGGTTATAGCGCGTGATCTGGCGGTTCTTGGTGTACAGGATGCTGACCGAGGCATTCGTCATGATGGCCGCCACTTCCATCTGCGCCTGGCGGCTGGCCGTGATGTCTTCGAGGATCCAGATGGCGCCCTGCTCGCTGTGCGTCTGATCGACGGCCTTGGCGCGAATGCGGCACCAGAACAGGTTGCCGTCGCGGCGGCGGAACAGCGACTCGTCCTGCTCGTACGGCAAGCCCTGTCCCAGCAGCGGCGTGGCTTGCACGCCAAACTGCTCGTAGGCGGCGGGCGAGGGAAACAGCTCGGCGGCGGGCAGGCCGATCATCTCGTCCTGCGTGTAGCCGAACATTTCGGCGAAGCGGGGATTGCAGCGCAGGATCAGGCGCGAACGCGAAAACAGGATGCCGACGGAGGCGTTGTCGAGGATGGCCTGCTGCTCGAGCATCAACTGGCGCGTCGCCTCCTCGGCCGCCTTTTGCGCGCTGCGGTCATCGAACAGCCAGATCGTGTCGCGCAGCGCGCGGTCGGACTGGTTTTCCGGGTTCAGCACATAGCCGTAGGCCAGCGCCCAAAAGGTCGAACCGTCGCGGCGGCGCATCTCCATCTCGCCCTGGAACGGCAGGCCGCGCCGCAGCAGGGGCGCGGCTTGCCGCACGACGCTCTCGTACGCCGCGCGCGACGGATACAGGTCGGCGACGGCCAGGCCTACGCCGCTGTCGCCATCGAAGCCGAAGCATTCGGCGAAGCGCCGGTTATAGCGCAGCACGCCCTTGTCGCGCTGGAAGCCGATGGCCAGCGGCGCGTTGTCCATCACGGCCTGCATTTCCAGCATGGCGCGGCGCAGCTGGTCTTCATCGCGCCGGTGGTCGCTGATATCTTCGATGATCCAGACCGTGCCGTCATGCGTATTGAGGGGATCGACGGCGCGCCCGTGCAAACGGCTCCAGAACAAAGTGCCATCTTGGCGCCGCAATTCCAGCTCCGTGCGGTATGGCTTGCCTTTCGAGAGCAGCGGCGCCGCTTCCAGTCCCAGGGCGCGGCAATGCTCGGCGGAGCGGTACAGCACCGCGCCCGGCATGCCCGTCAGCTGATGGCGCGCATAGCCGAGCATCTCGGCGGCGCGGATATTGCACTCCTCGATGAAGCCACCCTTGGAAAAGATGATGCCGATGGCCGCGCTTTCCAGGATGGCCTGCTGCTCGAGCATGGACTTGCGCAAGGCTTGCTGGTCGCGCTGCTGCACGCGGATGTCGGCAAACACGAGGGTCGCGCCCGGCAAGCCGTCGTCCACCAGCAGCGGCCTCGACCAGACCTGCACGGCGATAGCGCCCGACACCCCTTGCAGACTGCTGTCCCACTGCCGCTCGCGCCCGGCCGCACCGAGCGCGCCGCGCAGCATGCTCGTGCTCGATGCACGGTAGGCGTCCGTAAAACAGTCGGCCAGCAGCCGGCCCGCTATATCCGTGCCCAGCAAGGATTGCAACGCGCCATTCGCCGCCACCACCATGCCGCAGGCATCGCAGGCGCAGGCCGGCAAGGCGATCAACTGCAAGGCATCGGCGATGAAATCGGGACTGGTCGGTACGCGGTTCATGGACACCATGGGACGGTTAAGGACAAGATAAACATGTGCCTGGGCAAATACTCCTCCAAGCATCATGGTGCTGTCAGATCATAAACCAGTTTCCCGGGGTTTTTTCATATTCCTCATTGGCAATATCTGAAACGCCACAGACCACTTGCAACACGTTCGTTGCAACCCCGTTGCATGGCAAGAAAATGAAACAAATCGTTTAGAATAAAGCATGCGCCGCCCTCCCCAACCTCCGCTCGACCACCGCGACAAACCCGTCATCTGGACCGTCTCCGTCTCGCGGCTGTTCGACCTGTTCCGCGACATCACGCTCGAGTACGATGACCTGGCGACGATCGAACCGATCAACCTGGGCTTCGACGACGCCGTGCGCCATATCCGCGAACGCATGGCCACCGAGCGCTGCGACGCCGTCATCGCCGCCGGCTCGAACGGCGCCTACCTGAAAGGCCGGCTGTCGGTACCCGTCATCATCGCCAAGGCCAGCGGCTACGACGTGATGCAGGCGCTGGCGCGCGCGCGGCGCATCTCGCCGCACATCGGCGTGGTCACTTACCAGGACCCGATGCCGGAACTGGTCGAATTCGCCGCCACCTTCGGCTTCCAGATCGCGCAGCGCACCTACGCCACCGAGGAAGACGCGCGCGCGCAGATCAATGAACTGAAGGCGGCCGGCGTGAAAGCCGTCGTCGGCGCGGGCCTCGTCACCGACCTGGCCGAAGAGGCCGGGCTGGCCGCCGTCTTCGTGTATTCGGCCACGGCCATCCGGCGCGCCTTCGACGATGCGCTGGAGCTGGCGCGTCTGACGCAGATCGAATCGACGCGGGGCCGCCGCGCGGTGGTGGCCGACACCCTGCGCGCACGGCACGGCCTGCACGATCTGCGCGGCGAATCAGAAGCGATGGAAGCGCTGCGCCAGTCGGTGGTGCTGTATGCGCGCTCGCCGGCGACGGTGCTGATCCAGGGCGAGACGGGCAGCGGCAAGGAACTGGTGGCGCAGGCCATTCACCGCGAAAGTCCGCGCAGCCTGGGCGCGAACCGGCCCTTCATCGCCATCAATTGCGGCGCCATCGCCGAGTCCCTGCTCGAGTCGGAGCTGTTCGGCCACGAGGACGGGGCCTTCACGGGCGCGCGCCGTGGCGGCCATGCGGGCCTGTTCGAAGCGGCCAACCACGGCACCCTGTTCCTCGACGAAATCGGCGAAATGCCGCTGGCCCTGCAAACGCGCCTGCTGCGCGTGCTGGAAGAGCGCGAAGTGGTACGCGTGGGCGGCACGCGGCCCATCGCCATCAATGTGCGCATCATCAGCGCCACACACTGCGACCTGGAGCAGCGCATCCGCGAAGGACGCTTCCGCGCCGACCTGTTCTACCGCCTGGCCGTGCTGCGCCTGCATTTGCCCGCCTTGCGCGAACGCGCCAGCGATATTCCCGGCCTGGCCGAATGGTCGCTGAAAAATGCGCTGGCCGCGCTGGGCGCGCGTCCGCACCCCAACCTGCACGCGGAAATCCAGGCTTGCGCGCCGCTGCTGCGCCGCTACGGCTGGCCCGGCAACGTGCGCGAACTGCGCAACCTGGCAGAGCGCCTGGCCCTGTTCCTGGCCGCCGAACCGCTGCAGGCGCTGACGCCCGCCTTCGTGCTGGGCGTGGCGCCGGAACTGGCCAACGCTGCCGGCACGCCGGCGCTGCCGCCGGCGCCTGCCTCCACCGCACCGCGCCTGGAAGTCGAAAGCGCCAGCGCCGTGCTGGCGCGCTTCGGCGGGCGCCGCGACGCCGCCGCCCATTATCTCGGCATCAGCCGCACCACGCTGTGGCGCCGCCTGCGCGCCGGCTGATTTTTCAACCATTCCCTACTCACCATGGACGACTGGCCCCACCTGCACGAGTTATGGCAACGCTGCACGGGACATGGTGGCGCGAGCGGCAACCAGGGACTCGCGCGCGACCACCGGGACATCAAGGCGCTGTATGCGCGCGGCATTTCCATGGAAGACGCCATGCAGTTCCTGTTCCAGCAACGCCCTACCCTGGAAGCTTTCCAGGCGTGGCTGGCTGGCCGCACGCGCATCCGTCCCGCGCACGCCGCCAGCCCCCACCAGGACGTGCTGTCCGCCGCCGACCTGCGCCATTTCGAGGAGCACGGCTATCTGGTGCTGCGTGGCGCCGTGCCGCGCGCGCAGTGCGCAGCTGCCCGGGCGGCCATCTGGGACTACCTGGGCGCCAGCCCCGATGATCCGGCATCGTGGTACCGGCCGCACCCGGGCAAGCGGGGCCTGATGCTGCAGTTTTCCGACCATCGGGCCCTCGAGGAAAACCGCCACAACGCGCACATCCGCCACGCCTGCCAGCAGCTATATGACACCAGCGCCGGTACCAGCACCGGCATCTACGCCAGCATCGACAAGGTGAGCTTCAATCCGCCGGAAACGCCGCAGCACAGCTTTCCTGGCAGTGCCCTGCACTGGGACGTCAGCCTGCAACAGCCAGTACCGTTCAAGCTGCAAGGCATGCTGTACCTGAGCGACTGTCCCGCGCAGCATGGCGCCTTTCACTGCGTGCCCGGCTTCCAGCACCGCATGGCCGACTGGCTGCGGCAAGTGCCGCCGGGCCGCCAGCCGCGCGAATGGGCCGTCGACAACTTGCGGCCCGTGCCCGTCGACGGCATGGCCGGCGATTTCATCATCTGGCACCAGGCCCTGCCCCATTGCGCCACGCCCAACCGCGGCCCGGCGCCGCGCATGGTGCAATACCTGACCTACCTCCCCGACCATTGCCAGGACCAGCATGTGTGGATATGAACCACTCATCCCGCCCTGCCGCCGTTCATCCCGCGGCGCTGGCAGCCGGCCCCCTGCGCCGCTAGCATGGTCGTCAAGGAGGAGTACCCCATGAAACGAACACTGCAAACATGTATCCTGCTCGCCGGCGTGCTGCTGGCGGGTGCCAGCCAGGCCGCCGCGCCTGCGGCCTTCACGGTCGACGTCACGGGCCAGGGCCGCCCATTGATCCTGATTCCCGGCCTGGCGTCGTCGGGCGAAGTCTGGCAAGGCACGGTGGCGCGCCTGTGCGGCCCGCAAGCCGCACGCCAATGCCACGTGCTGACCCTGGCCGGCTTTGCCGGCGTGGCGCCCATCGCCGGCGACCTGCTGGCGCAGGCGGAACAACAGCTGGCCGATTACATCGTGGCGAAAAAACTGGGCCAGCCGGCCATCATCGGGCATAGCCTGGGCGGCTTCCTGGCCCTGAAAATGGCCATCGACCATCCGCGGCAAACGGGCAAGCTGCTGATCGTCGACTCGCTGCCGGCGCTGGGCGCGACGCAGCTGCCTTCCATCACGCCGCCGCAGCTGCAAGCCATGTTAAGCCAGATGCAAGCGGCCATGCGCGCGCAGGATGGCGCCACCTACGCCGCCAGCCAGCGCCGCACGGTAAGCAGCATGGCAAGCGCACCGGCCGACGTGGAACGCATCATCGGCTGGGGCCAGCGCTCGGACCGTGAAACGGTCATCAACGCCATGGGCACCTTGATGGCCAGCGACCTGCGCCAGGACGTGGCGAAAATAAAATCGCCGACCCTGGTGCTGGGCACCTGGATCGCCTACAAGGATTACGCGCCGCGCACCGCCATCGATGCGACCTTCCAGCAGCAGTATGCACAGCTGCCCGGCGTGCAGATCGCGCTGGCCGACACGGCGCGCCACTTCATCATGTACGACCAGCCGGACTGGATGGTTGCGCGCATCGAACAGTTCCTGGACTAAGCGGTGAACGCACCCTTGCACCGGCCGCCGCTGCTGGCCAGGATCAACTGGTACTGGACCTTCCAGCTGGCCGGCTGGGGTGCGCTCGCCCTGTTCAACAGCGTGTATGGCGGCTCCTCGCAGCTTCGCATCGTCGTGGCGATTGCCTGCTGGGGCTCGCTGGGCGGGCTGCTGCTGTCGCACCTGTGGCATGGCGTACTGCAGCGGCGCGGCTGGGCGGCGAACGGTCTGCGCTGGACACGCATCGTGCCGTCGCTGATCGTGCTGGCCGCCATCCAGACGGCCAGCGTGACGGCCGCCTTCCACGTCATGTATCCGCCCGATGTCCTGCGCGGCCTGGCCTGGCTGCCCGGCGCGCTGCTGTTCTGGTTCGGGGTATTTTTGACCTGGACGGTGTTTTACTTCACGGCGCTGTCGCTGCGCCGCGCCGCCCACCTGGAAGCGGAAACCCTGCGCCTGCAGCTGCATGGGAGGGAAGCGGAACTGCGCGCCCTGCAGGCGCAAGTCAATCCGCATTTCTTTTTCAACAGCCTCAATAGCGTGCGCGCGCTGATTTTCGAAGACCGCGACGCGGCCGCGCACATGATCGACCAGCTGGCGGGCCTGATGCGCCACGCGCTGCAATCGGGCCAGCACGCCACGGTGCCGCTGGCGGCCGAACTGGACGCCGTGCGCGCCTACCTGGCCATCGAGCAGATACGTTTCGAAGAGCGCCTGCGCGTCAGCTTCGCGATCGAGATCAGCGCGCCCGCCCTGGAACACGTGCGCGTGCCGCCCATGGCCGTGCAAACGCTGGTGGAAAACGCCGTCAAATACGGTGTCGAAGCGAGCGCCGATGGCGGCGACATCCGCATCGCGGCGCAGCGCGGCGCCGGCGTGGACATGCTGCAGATCGAGGTGGCCAACACGGGCGAACTGCGCGGCGCGTCCGGCTCCACCGGCATCGGCTTGCGCAATGCGCGCCAGCGCTTGCAGCTGGCTTGCGGCGAGCGCGCCAGCCTGGCCTTGCGCCAGCAGGCGGGCTGGGTCTACGCCACCATCGACCTGCCGGAGCCGCCATGAACGGATCGCCGCTGAAGGTGCTGCTGGTGGATGACGAGCGCCTGGCACGCGCCGAGCTGCGCCGGCTGCTGGCGCCGCATGTGCAGCACGGCGCCGTGGAGATCGTCGGCGAGGCGGCCAGCGCGGCCGATGCCGTCGCGCAGATCGGCAAGCTGCGCCCCGACCTGCTGCTGCTCGACGTGCAGATGCCGGGCGGCTCCGGCTTCGACCTGCTGGCCGCGCTCGATGAGGCGCCCGACGTCATCTTTTGCACGGCCTTCGACCAGTACGCGCTGCAGGCGTTCGAAGTGAGCGCCCTCGACTACCTGCAAAAACCCGTGCAGGCGGCACGCCTGGCCACGGCCCTGGCGCGCGCCGGCGCACGGGCGCAAGCCATGCCGCCGCCCGCGCCGCGCAAGGTCTTCATCAAGGATGGGGAACGCTGCTGGTTTGTCGCGTTTGACGATATCCGCCTGCTGGAATCGGAAGGCAACTACACGCGCGTGCATTTCGGCGCACAGCGTCCGCTGATGCTGCGCACCCTGAACCAGCTGGAAGAAAAGCTCGATCCCGCCCTGTTCCTGCGCGCCAACCGGCGCCAGATCGTCAACCTGGCGCAGGTGGCGCAGCTGGCGCCGAACGCCGCCGATGGCATCGACCTGCACCTGCAGGACGGCAGCGTGGTCGAGGTGTCGCGCCGCCGCGCGCAGCAGTTCAAGGCCGCCTGCGGCCTGTAACAGCCTTACTTCAGCGCGGGGATAGGCTGCGCCTGGAAGGCGGGGCGCGGCTGCTCCTTGAGCTTTTTCGCCAGCATGTCGAGCGCCACTTCCAGCTGGCGGTCGGCGCCATTGAAGGTGGCGTGCGGCGGGTTTTCCACCTCCACGTCCGGCACCACGCCCACGCCTTCGATCAGCCACTGGCCGTCGATACCGAACTGGCCATTTTCCGCCACGCGCGCCATGCCGTTGTCGGCCAGGCGCGTATTGTCGCTGAGCCAGACGCCGGCGCCGGCCGTGCGCTTGCCCACCAGCGGCGCCAGTTTCAATGCCTTGATGCCGGCCGCGAAGGTCTCGCCATCGGAATACGTGAGTTCATCTACCAGCACCACCAGGTGGCCGCGGAAAGTGTTCTGCATGTTCGACGATGGCTGCACGCCAGGCGGCGCCCAGTAAGCCCAGGCCTTGCGCAGCAGTTTTTCAATGATCCAGCTGTCGATATTGCCGCCGTTATTGCGCCGCACGTCGATGATCAAGCCTTCGCGGTTGATGTTGGCGTAAAAATCGCGCGCGAACGAGGCGATGTCATTGGCGCCCATGGCGCGCAAATGCAGGTAGCCGATGCGTCCCTGCGAGGCGGCAGCCACCTGCTCGGCGCGGCTCAATTCCCAGTCGCCATAGCGCAGCGCCGTCTGTTTCGCCATGTTGACGGGCGTGACGATGATGGCGCGCGGCGCGCCCTTGCTCCGTTTGACCTGCAGCAGCACCTGCTTGTCTGCCTGGTTCAACAGCAGGTCGCTGATGTCGCGCGCGGCCAGCACGTCCTTGCCGTTGACGGCCGTGATCACGTCGCCCACCTTCACATCGACTTCGGGGCGCGACAGCGGTGCGCGCGCCGACGGCAATTCCGCTTCGCTGCGGTAGACATGCTCGACTCGATAGCCCTCGCTGGTGCGCGCCAGCACGGCGCCCAGGCCCGCCGGCGTGCCTTCCTGCTCCGTGCGGCGCAATTCGCCGGGGCGGATCTGCGAATGCAGGGCGCCCACTTCGGCCACCATCATGCCCAGCACGTCATTGAGCTCGGCGCGGTCCGTGACCCGTTCGACCAGCGGCGCATATTTGTCGCGCGCCGCCTTCCAGTTCACGCCCCGCATCTTCGCGTCATACAGGAAGTCGCGGTGCAGGCGCCAGGCATCGTTGAACATCTGCTTCCATTCCAGGCGCGGATTCGACACAAACGTCCAGTCGTCAACCTTGACCTTGGCTTTCGACAGGTCGGCCGGCAGCTTGGCGCCCGCCTCGATCACCAGCATCTCGCCCGGGCCGGTGGCTGCCGCGCTGGTTGCTGTCCTGTAGTACAAATGCTTTTTATCCTGCGCCAGGTCGAATTCGCGCACATTGGCCACCAGCAGTTCCGGCTTGGAGCCGGTATTGCCAATGGCAAGCGTCTTCAGGCTGGACTTGTTCTCGCCGCTGTCGCGCTCAAGGAAATACAGGCGTTTGTCGTCCGCGGCGAGCGCGCTGTAGTTGCCCGCCGCCAGCGGCACTTCATACAAACGCTCGGCCAGGCCCTGGCTGACGATGGCCGGCAAGGCGGCCGGCGCCTTTTTCACGGCCGACTTGCCGCCGGCCTTTTCCAATGCCTTTTCCGCTGCCTGTTCGGCCGCCTTTTCATCGTCCGTCTCGGGCGGCTTGACGCCAGGACGGCTCAGCTCATCGTCGGGCTGGAATGGGAAACGGTTGCCCGGCTGCAGCGCCAGCGCATACACGCCGACGCGCTTGTCGAACACGGGACCCATGTTGCGGTCGCCCCACGGCGAGCCGTTGGCCAGCTGGAAATTGCGCGCCGACAGGAAGTACAACCACTTGCCATCAGGCGAAAACACGGGTGAACCGGACGTGTAGCGGTCGCTGGTGACGAACTGCAGCTGTTTCGATGCAAGGTTATACAGGCCGATCTGCTCGCGCTGCTCGTTGCTGGCCACGCGCACGATGGCCAGGTTGCGGCTGTCGGGCGACCATTGCACTTCGTCGTGCTTGTCCACGCCCGCCTTGCCCGCGTCGTCGATCAACTGGTTGCCCCTGGTCGCCAGGTCCAGCAGCCAGAAGCGGCCCTTCTTGTCCGTGTGGGCCAGCCAGCGCCCGTCCGGCGACGGATACAGTTTCCAACGGTGGTTGTCGCCCTGCGTCGTCAGCTGCTCGCCCTTGCCCGAGCCATCGGCGGCATACTTCCAGATTTCATTCTCTCCGCTCGTGTCGACGATGGCGAAGACGGATTTCTCGTCACTGGAAAAGACGGCGTCGCGCGCCCTTGCCCCGTCCGGAATGGCGATGTCGACACGGCGCAGGCTGCCCGTGCCGGCGATGCTGACCTTGCCGCGCGCCGTCAGGATGATGCGCTCATCCTTGCCCGATAGCTGCACGTTCGAGAGGGTGTCGAGCGGCGAACGGATCTGGCGTGCGCGCTGCTGGTCGAAGTCGGACACGAGGCTGATCGGCAATGGCGGCGAGTCCGTGCCTGCCGCCAGGTCCAGCACCTGAAGGTCCGCGCCCAATTGATACACGATCTTGCCATCGCCCAGCTGCGCATTGCGCACATCCCACTGCGTGTGGGTCGTCAAGGCGCAGCGGTCGGAGCCGTCGGGCAGCATGCTCCACAGATTGTCGCTGCCGCCCTCGTCGCTGATGTAATAGACGCGGCCCTGCCACCACATGGGGCGCTTGTTGTTGCCAGCCGACACGGCAGGCTTCGTATGCATGCGCACGGCCTCGCCCTTGCCATCGAGCTCATAGCGCCACAGGGTGGCATGCGCGCCACCGCGGTAATTGCGCACATTGTCGTTGGTCATGGCCAGGCCGAAACGCGTGAAGAACAGCGTCTTGCCAGAGTCGTCGAGCACGGCGTCGTTGGCGTCGGCCACGGGAAATACGCGCCGCGTGTGTTTTACGGGGTCGATGGCGGCGACGATGCGGCGCGATGCCGGGCCATCCGTATTTTGCGTGCTGACCAGCACCTCGCCCTGCGCCGTCCAGCCCAGCACCAGCACGCCGCCATTGTCATATGAAATGCGGCGCGGCAAGCCGCCCGCCAACGGCATCACATACGCTTCCTGCGCCCCTTCGTAGGCGGCGGAAAACGCCAGCCACTGGCCGTCGCGCGAAATCGCCGCGTTCGTTTCATAGCCGGGATGCGTGGTCAGGCGCTGCGCCGCGCCGCCGCGCAGATTGCTTTTCCACAAATCGCCTTCGGCCGTGAAGACAACGGTGTCGCCGCGCACGGCGGGAAAACGGAAATAGCTGCCGGCAGGCGCGGCAGCAGCGTCAGCCAGCAGGCCGGCGGACAACAGGAGCAAGGCAAGAGTGCGGGAAATTTTCATGTGGGCATCCAGATAGCGGTCAGGGCGATGAGACGGCATGGACATCATGTCGATACCGGTCAGCAATTCTGGCATAACTGAGGCCAAAGAAAACCTTCTTTATTGCCCACAAAGACGTAAAAAAACCCGCGCCACTTGCGTGGGCGGGTTTCTGGACCGCATTTTGCGAAGGAGCCGATTACTCTACTTCCACCGTTTCCGGTGCAGCCGTCGGCGCCGCGTCCGGCGGTTCCGGGAATTCCAGCAAGACCTGGTCCTTGTCGTCGAGGTCGACCGTGACACGTCCACCGGTGACCAGGCGACCGAACAGCAGCTCGTCGGCCAGGGCCTTGCGGATCATGTCCTGGATCAAGCGCGCCATCGGCCGCGCGCCCATCAGCGGATCGAAGCCTTTCTTGCCGAGGAAAGCACGCAGCTTCTCGGTAAATACGGCTTCGACCTTTTTCTCGTGCAACTGCTCTTCCAGCTGCATGAGGAACTTGTCGACCACGCGCAGGATGATTTCCTGGTCCAGCGCGCGGAAACTGATGGTCGCATCGATACGGTTGCGGAACTCCGGCGTAAACATGCGCTTGATGTCGGCCATCTCGTCGCCAGCCTGCTTCGAATTCGTGAAGCCGATCGACGTCTTTTGCAAGCTTTCCGCGCCCGCATTGGTCGTCATGATGATGATCACGTTGCGGAAATCGGCTTTGCGGCCATTGTTGTCCGTCAAGGTGCCGTGATCCATCACTTGCAGCAGGATATTGAAAATGTCCGGATGGGCTTTTTCAATTTCATCGAGCAGCAAGACCGCATGCGGTTTCTTGGTGATCGCTTCCGTCAGCAAGCCGCCCTGGTCGAAACCGACGTAGCCCGGCGGCGCACCGATCAGGCGGCTGACGGCATGGCGTTCCATGTATTCCGACATGTCGAAACGGATCAACTCGATACCGAGGATGAAGGCCAGTTGCTTGGCCACCTCGGTCTTGCCGACGCCGGTCGGGCCGGAGAACAGGAAGGAGCCGATCGGCTTGTCCGTCTTGCCCAGGCCGGCACGGGCCATCTTGATGGCCGAAGCCAGCGCGTCGATGGCGGGATCTTGCCCGAACACGACATTGCGCAAGTCGCGGTCGATCGTCTGCAGCTTGCTGCGGTCGTCCTGGTTGACCGTTTGCGGCGGAATGCGCGCGATCTTGGCAATGATGTCCTCGATCTCGGCCTTGCCGATGGTTTTCTTTTGCTTCGACTTTGGCAAGATGCGCTGCGCCGCGCCCGCTTCATCGATGACGTCGATCGCCTTGTCGGGCAGATGGCGGTCGTTGATGAAGCGCGCCGCCAGTTCGGCCGCCGTCGACAGGGCCGAGGCCGAATATTTCACGCCATGGTGCTCTTCGAAGCGCGATTTGAGGCCGCGCAAGATTTGCACGGTTTGCTCGACGGTCGGCTCGTTGACGTCCACTTTCTGGAAGCGGCGGGAGAGCGCATGGTCTTTCTCGAACACGCCGCGGAATTCCGTGTACGTGGTCGCGCCGATGCACTTCAGTTGGCCATTCGCCAGTGCCGGTTTCAGCAGGTTGGACGCGTCCAGGGTGCCGCCCGACGCCGAGCCCGCACCGATGATGGTGTGAATCTCGTCGATGAACAGGATGCCGTTCGGATTGTCCTTCAACTGCTTCAGCACGGCTTTCAGGCGCTGCTCGAAGTCGCCGCGGTATTTGGTACCGGCCAGCAAGGCGCCCATGTCCAGCGAATACACGACGGCATTCTGCAGGATTTCCGGCACGTCGCTTTGCGTGATGCGGTAAGCCAAGCCTTCGGCGATAGCCGTCTTGCCCACGCCCGCCTCGCCGACGAGCAGCGGATTGTTCTTGCGGCGGCGGCACAGGATCTGGATCACGCGGTCGACTTCTTCCTCGCGGCCGATCAGCGGATCGATCTTGCCTTCGGCAGCGGCCTTGTTCAGGTTTTGCGTGAACTGGTCGAGCGGGCTTTCCTTCGGCTGGCCATCGACGGGCGCTTCTTCCACGCCTTCGGAGGCTTTCGCGCTTTCCGTCGACTGGTCCTTGCGCACGCCGTGCGAGATGAAATTGACCACGTCCAGACGCGTCACGCCCTGCTGGTGCAGGTAGTAAACAGCATGCGAATCCTTTTCGCCGAAGATGGCCACGAGCACATTGGCGCCCGTGACTTCCTTCTTGCCGTTCGAGGCGGACTGGACGTGCATGATGGCGCGCTGAATCACGCGCTGGAAACCAAGCGTCGGCTGGGTGTCGACTTCGCCCGTGCCAGGCACGGTCGGCGTGTTATCGCCGATGAAATTGGTGAGGGTCTTGCGCAGGTCTTCAATATTGACCGCGCAGGCACGCAACACCTCGGCAGCGGAGGGATTGTCCAGCAGTGCCAGCAGTAAATGCTCAACCGTGATGAATTCGTGCCGTGCCTGCCGAGCTTCGACAAACGCCATGTGCAAACTTACTTCTAATTCCTGCGCAATCATACTTCCTCCATCACGCACTGCAGGGGATGCCCCGCCTTGCGCGCATGCGTTAAAACGAACTCCACTTTGGTACACGCTATATCTTTAGAGAACACGCCGCACACTCCTTTGCCGTAGCGGTGAACACTGAGCATGATTTGCGTCGCCGTTTCACGGTCCTTGTTGAAATACTCCTGAATGATGGCCACCACGAATTCCATCGGGGTGTAGTCGTCATTGAGCAAGGCCACCTGGTAGAGCGGTGGCGGCTTCAGCACTTGCCGCTCCAGCAGGGTTTCTGTGTCGTGCTTGGTTGCCATACGCTTATTCTAATGCTTTCACAGTGGTTGTCATGCGCAATATCTACGCCTTTCCAATTGTTTTCAATCTTACGCGTTTTCTTAATAGTGCGCAGATGGCGACCTTGCCGCCAAAATCAAGAGTTGCTTTTTTGGTTGTCGTGAAGAATTTGGCAATATCGATGGAAAAGCGCTTGACTTCATTATTTATTCCGCCAACAATGCTGTATCGACTGTTGCAGTAATGTACAGCTTGATAAGAAGTGAGACGTCGAGGAGGGGGCAAGAAGCTTCTTGCTTTTATGGCTCGTGTGATTTGTTTTAATTTTGAAAGTTCTTTTTATGGCAACAGGTACAGTTAAGTGGTTCAATGATTCCAAAGGTTTTGGCTTCATCACTCCAGATGATGGCGGCGAAGATTTGTTTGCTCATTTCTCCGCAATCAACATGAACGGTTTCAAGACCCTCAAAGAAGGTCAAAAAGTTCAATTCGAAGTCACGCAAGGCCCTAAAGGCAAGCAAGCTTCCAACATCCAAGCAGCCTAAGCATCGCCGGCCCTCAGATGTGAAAAACCCCGTTTCCTTGAAGCGGGGTTTTTTTTCGTCCGCAGGGTGCGCTGCACCCTGCCCTCCAGTTACATGTGCTCGATCATCACGTCGCCGAATCCGGAGCACGACACTTGCGTCGCGCCTTCCATCAGGCGGGCAAAGTCATAGGTGACGCGCTTCGAGGCGATCGACTTTTGCATCGAGGAAATGATCAGGTCGGCCGCTTCCAGCCAGCCCATATGGCGCAGCATCATTTCCGCCGACAAGATCAAGGAACCGGGATTGACGTAATCCTTGCCCGCGTACTTCGGCGCCGTGCCGTGCGTCGCTTCGAACATGGCGACGGAGTCGGACAGGTTGGCGCCCGGCGCGATGCCGATGCCGCCCACTTGCGCCGCCAGCGCGTCGGAAATGTAATCGCCGTTCAGATTCAGGGTGGCAATGACGCTGTATTCGGCCGGACGCAGCAAAATCTGTTGCAGGAACGCGTCAGCGATGGAATCCTTGACGATGATGTCGCGGCCCGTCTTTGGATTCTTGAATTTGCACCATGGACCGCCATCGATCAGCTCGGCGCCGAATTCCTTTTGCGCCAGCGCATACGCCCAGTCGCGGAAGCCACCTTCCGTGTACTTCATGATGTTACCTTTGTGCACGATCGTCACGGATGGCTTGTCATTGTCGATCGCGTACTGGATGGCCTTGCGCACGAGGCGCTCCGTGCCTTCGATGGAGACGGGCTTGATGCCCAGGCCCGACGTGGCCGGGAAGCGGATCTTGGTCACGCCCATCTCATTGACGAGGAAATCCATCAATTTCTTGGCTTCGGGCGAGCCTTGCTGGTATTCGATGCCGGCATAGATATCTTCCGAGTTTTCGCGGAAAATCACCATGTCCGTCTTTTCCGGCTCTTTCACGGGCGACGGCACGCCCGTGAAGTAGCGCACGGGGCGCAGGCAGACGTACAGATCGAGCTGCTGGCGCAAGGCCACGTTCAGCGAGCGGATGCCGCCGCCGACGGGCGTCGTCAACGGACCCTTGATGGAAACCACGTAATCTTTGAGTACTTCCAGTGTTTCTTCCGGCAGCCACACATCGGGGCCGTACACATTCGTCGATTTTTCGCCTGCGTAGATTTCCATCCAGCTGATCTTGCGCGCGCCGCCGTAGGCCTTGGCCACGGCAGCGTCGATCACCTTGATCATGACCGGGCTGATATCGATGCCCGTGCCATCGCCTTCAATGAAGGGAACGATGGGATTATCTGGTACATTCAGCGAAAAATCGGCGTTGACGGTGATTTTTTGGCCGTCAGCAGGTACAGTGATATGTTGATACATCGTGATCTCCGAAGTGGGACACACCGCTGGCGGGCAACACAGGCCGGCGACGCGCTCTGCGGTTGCAGAGTTTACAAAAACAAGTCCGAACAGGGCGGCAACAACGCACTTTAGCAGGGAAAGAACACCCGGGCCATCCGCATCGCTAAAGAAGCGCATCGCCATAGTCTTCTATAAGACATAAGACTAACATTTCACATTATGCACCAGTATCTTACAGGGCGCCACGCTTTTGCGGCGCCGACCAGCAGCCACCATCGTTTACATCAATTCCCCTACCAGCATGCCACTCATCCTCTTCAATAAACCATTCCAGGTCCTGTGCCAGTTTTCGCCGCAGGAGGGCCGCGCTACCCTGGCCGACCATCTCACCATCCCCGGCATCTACCCGGCCGGCCGGCTCGACGCCGACAGCGAAGGCTTGCTGCTGCTGACGGACGACGGCCGCCTGCAGCACGAGATCAGCCACCCGGACCGCAAGGAAGCGAAAACCTACCTGGTGCAAGTCGACGGCGTGCCCGATGCGGCCAGCCTGGCGCGCCTGCAGGCGCCGCTGGACCTGGGCGACTTCATCACCAAGCCGTGCAAGGCCGTGCGCATCGCCGAGCCGGACTGGCTGTGGCCGCGCAATCCGCCCATCCGCGCGCGCACCGACAAGCCGACCTCGTGGCTGGCGATCACGCTGAAAGAAGGAAAAAACCGCCAGGTACGGCGCATGACGGCGGCCGTCGGCCTGCCTACCCTGCGCCTGGTGCGCAGCGCCATCGGCCCGTTCTCGCTGGCCAGCCATCCATTGATGCCCGGCGAATGGTGCGAAGTGCCAGCCGAAAACATTGGCAAGGCCTAAGCAGCACAAGAAAGAGCGGCGACGGTAGCGAATTTCCCAATAAGCACTATTTATTTTTAGATAATGTATTAAAATCATCCGACCTCAACATGACGGAAAAGGAAAGATGATGAAAAAAGTAATGCTGACCCTGGCCGCTTCCCTGCTTGCCGGCGCCGCACTGGCCCAGTCGGGCGCCCAGGTGCACGCATCCGCCGCGACCGATGCCGTCAAGCCGCCACCCGCATCGGCAGCCAGCCACGCCTCGGCCGCCACCGACGCCAGCAAGCCCGTGCCGGCGGCGTCGGCGTCCGTCAACGCATCGGCCGCAACCGATGCGCCGCGCCTGATTCCCCAGGCGCGCAAGACGAAGCAGCCGGCCGCTGAAGCGGGCAAGCCCGTGAAATAAGCGCAGTTCCCGGGCTGACGACGGCGAGCATGTTGCTGTAACCCCACGCTTTCGATGCGGCCGGGCAGCATGCTTGACCAGCCGGCCGCCAGCATGGCTTAATCGCCGCTTCGCAGCCACCGTCCCGCCCCATGAAAAATTCCCTTTGCCGTCTCAGCCTGTCCATCGCCCTGTTGTCTTGCGCCAGCATGGCCCAGGCGCAAACCAGGAGCCTGCAACTGTCGGCCGGCATGCATTTGATCCAGGCGGAAGTGGCCGCCACGGAAGCGCAGCGCGAACAGGGCTTGATGTACCGTGAAAAGATGGCGGCGAATGCGGGCATGGTGTTTGTCTTTGACAACCCATCGACGCAATGCATGTGGATGAAAAATACGCCGCTGCCCCTGTCGGTGGCCTTTATCGATGCCAGCGGCAAGATCGTCAACATCGAAGACATGCAGCCGCACACGCTCGACAGCCATTGCTCCACGAAGACCGTGCCCGTGCGCTATGCGCTGGAAATGCATCTGGGCTGGTTCAAGCAAAGGAACATCAAGCCAGGCATGAGCATCGGCAACTTGCCGGCGTTGCGCTAGGCCGTGGCGGCGGGCCGCTAGCGGACGTGGTCTTAAAAATCCGAATAAAAACGCGAAAAAACCCGCCAGAACGAATCTGCGGGTTTTTGCTTTTCAACCAGTGCCAGCGTACCGGCACAGGCAAGGCCACCGTGGTGGCTTGCCTGCTGGCGAATATTAAGCGGACAGTGCTTTCAAAGCAGCTGCCAGACGGCTCTTATGGCGAGCTGCCTTGTTTTTGTGGATGATCTTCTTGTCAGCGATACGGTCGATGGTCGACACGGATGCTTGGAAGATTGCAGCAGCAGCTGCCTTGTCGCCGCCCTGGATCGCTTTGCGAGCAGCTTTGATAGCCGTGCGCAAGGTCGAACGTTGGGACGAATTGTGTGCGTTTTGCTTAACTGCTTGACGAGCGCGTTTGCGCGCTTGTGCGGTATTTGCCATGGAATTTCCTAAAACAGGGTCAAAGTGCGTTTGCAAACATTAGTGTTTGCCAACCGGTGCGTTCTGTGCGTCTGCCGAACCATGTGTGCCAAACCAGTGCCTGTCAAACATTAGTGTCTGCGTAACAGAATTCTGTACAGCCTTCGATTATAGCGATATTTTCAAGCGGGGGCAAATCAAAAAACCGTGTGTCACGCCAAAAACACGTGAAAATGAGGCTGGCAAGGGCGAATCGGCGGCAATTGTTACCATATTTTAACCGTTTAACGGTACCGCGCCCGGCTATAATCTGCCCCCATGAACTTGCTTAAAACCCTCGCCGCCATCTCCAGCATGACCATGCTGTCCCGTGTAACCGGATTATTGCGCGAAAGCCTGTTCGCGCGCGCCTTTGGCGCCGGCGCCTACACGGACGCCTTCATTGTTGCCTTCCGCATCCCCAACCTGTTGCGCCGCTTGTTTGCCGAGGGGGCGTTCTCGCAAGCCTTCGTGCCGATCTTGTCTGAATACAAGAACCAGCACGGCCAAGAAGCGAGCAAGCAACTGGCCGACCATGTGGCCACCACGCTCGTCTGGGCCACCCTGCTCGTGTCCGCCATCGGCATCATCGGCGCGCCCTGGTTCGTCTACGTGATCGCCACGGGCCTGACCAAGGATGCGGGCGCTTTTGACGCGGCCGTGTGGATGACGCGCTTGATGTTCCCTTATATTACTTGCATGTCCTTCGTTGCCCTGGCTGGCGGCATCTTGAATACCTGGCGCGAATTCAAGATTCCCGCATTCACGCCCGTGCTGCTGAACCTGTCGTTCATCGCCGCCTCGCTGTTCCTCGCGCCCTATTTGAAGCAGCCGATCTACGCCATGGCCATTGCCGTGTTCGCCGGTGGTCTGCTACAGGTGGCGATCCAGATTCCCGCGCTGATCAAGATCGGCATGCTGCCGCGCCTGTCGATCAATCCCGCCATCGGCCTGTCCGACGGCGGCGTGCGCCGCGTGCTGAAGAAGATGGGACCCGCCGTGTTCGCCGTCTCGGCGGCGCAGATCAGCCTGATGATCAATACGAGCATCGCGTCGCGCCTTGCCGAGGGCAGCATTTCCTGGCTGTCGTATGCGGACCGCCTGATGGAGTTCCCCACCGCCATGCTGGGCGTAGCCTTGGGCACGATCTTGCTGCCCAGCCTGTCGAAGGCGAACGTGGATGGCGACAAGACGGAATACTCGGCCCTGCTGGACTGGGGCTTGCGCCTGACCTTCCTGCTGGCCCTGCCCGCCGCCGTCGGCATGGCGACCCTGGCCACGCCGCTGATCGCCACCCTCTTCCACTACGGCAAGTTCACGGCCGAATCCGTGACCATGTCGACGCAGCCGCTCGTGGCCTACAGCCTGGGCTTGATCGGCATCATCCTCGTCAAGACCCTGGCGCCCGCCTTCTATGCGCGCCAGGACATCCGCACGCCCGTGAAAATCGCCATCGGCGTGCTGATCGCCACGCAGCTGATGAATCTGCTGTTCGTGCCATATATCGCCGTGGCCGGCCTGGCCCTGTCGATCGGCCTGGGCGCCTGCCTGAACGCCAGCTTCCTGTACTGGGGCTTGCGCAAGCGCGGCATCTACCAGCCGAAACCGGGCTGGGCCAAGTTCTTCCTGCGCCTGCTGCCCGCACTCATCGTGATGGGTGGCGTGGCGTATGTGGGCGCCGTACGCATCGACTGGATCGCCATGCAAGCCCATCCGCTGCTGCGGGCAGGCGCGCTGGCCCTGGTGGTGGCCCTGTGCGGCGTGGCGTACTTTGCCACCCTCTTTATAGTTGGCTTCCGCTTCCGCGATTTCAAGCGCCATGCGTGATTGCGCAGGACGCTGTTGCCGGCGTCTCGCATCAAGCAGCTGATTCAGACGAAAAAAAACCCGCCGAAGCGGGTTTTTTTCATTGCAGCGTAAGCTTAGTCAGCTTTCTTGGCGCGGCGGCGTGCGACGGCGCCAACCAGCGCCAGGCCGCCCAGCAGCATGCCGTAGGTTTCTGGCTCTGGTACTGGCAGGGCCGAAACCGTGCCTACGTACTGAACATTTTTCACCAGGGTCAGGCCCGTGACTTGTACCGTGTAGGTGCCTGCGGCCAATTGACCTGCCCAGCTCAGATTCTGGATGCCGCTGGCCGTGCTCTTGGTCAGATCGCCATAGCCGACCAGGGTCGCTGCGAAATCCTTGATCGCGCCGTTAGCAACGGAGAACGTTTGCAATGCACCGAACGAGGTCGACGATGGGGCCAGCAACTGGAAGGTCCACGAATCATTGATCTCCGAATTGATGGCGAACTTGGTCGTGAAAGCCGACAGGGTGTCCGAACCGGTTGGATCCAGAATGCCCAGGTCGTACGTTGCTGCCGATGCGCTGAACGATGCTGCTGCCATGATGCCTGCAGCGATAAATTTCAATTTCATAGTTTATCCCTTAAAAAGTAATTTATGGCTGCAATGCGCAGGCCACCAATAATTTGAGTACCGGAAGTACCGAACGGAATGGTAGCATAATTGCATTGAATTACTTATAAATATTTTATCGAAGTTTCATCCTGGATAACTATTTTCCAAATGAACTATTTGCCGTTATCGATGAATTTCCACATAAAAATAGTTACCGACGCATACATTTATTTTTGTCACGTTTTAAGGTAAAAACGCCTATTCGGCAGTGTTTTCAGCGGAATTTTGCGGTTCAGGCTGCTCAATTGGCTCTGAAGGCGGTTGGTCTTGCGGTGGAGTAACAGGGCGAGAAAACAACGGTGACACCGGCAAGGCAGGCGCGATGCCGGCCTCATCACTTGCCGGCATAGCTGCCGGTCCTGCGGATGGCACGGACGACACCTGGGCATCGACCATGAAGCGCCATTCCGAGAAATGCGCCTTGCCTTCAAAGCCGGCGAACCTCGCCTCGAAATTACCGACCTTTAATGGCGCCGCCTGCGACAGGCTGTGCACGCCAATGATGCCGTTGCTGCCCGGCTGGTACAGCAAGCCCCACTCGGCGCGGCCCGTGATGGGATCGACAAACAGCTTGCGCAAATGCCGGCGCAACTGGGGCGTACGGGGATCGCGCAGCAAGGCGGCCAAGGTCGGCGGCTGTTGCGGCTGACCCGGCGGCGTGGCGGCCGCATAGCTGTAGAGGGCATCTGAAAACTGCGCGCCAATGTCGAGCAATTCCTGCTCGGCCGCCTGGCGCTGCAGCAAGGAACCCATCTTCAGCCCGGCCGCCCCTACCAAGCCCAGGATGGCCACCAGAATGATCAGGCCCAGATACGTAAAACCGTTCTGGCGGCGCGCAGGACAAGGCATGGCCGCTACCAGTCGGAAAACGGCGTACCGCTGCGGTCCTTGCCGGGCGCACCGCTTTTCACGTCATACACCTGGCCCGGCGTATCGTCGGGCGGCGGCACGATGAGCCAGCTGCTGTCGCTGTCCGTGATGGGATCGATGGGCATGGCGCGCAGGTATTTCTTTTCCACCAGTTGCTCCAGCGAATCGGGATAACGGCCCGTATCGCCGTGGAACTGGTCGATGGTCGTGCGCAAATTGCGCAAGTTATCCGCCAGCACGGTTTCCTTTGCCTTGTCGAGGCTGGGAAAGTAGCGGGGCACGGCCAGGGTCAGCAGCAGCGCTACGATGCCGAGCACCACCAGCAATTCGATCAGGGTAAAGCCGCGCCTGCGGTGTAGAGTATTTTCAGCGGGCATGGTTCACCATAGACGGTAAGGCACGTTGTTCAAGCCCATCTTGCCGGACGTGGAATACACATCATAGACATCGTCCCCCTCGCGCGGTTCGGCCGCTTCGCTGGCGTAGCTGCGCTTGCCCCACGTTTGCGCATCACTAAGGCCAGCATCCGCATTGAACGGGTCGCGCGGCACGCGGCGCAAAAAGAACATCTTGCTGCGCTTCGGGTTGCGCTGGTCCGCCACGCCCTCGACCAGCAACTCCAGACTTTTCGGATAACCGCTGGCGTCTGTCGCGCGCACAATGCGCCCCTCGTCGCCAGCACGCTTATACGCATCGATCCCCTGGCGGATCTCGCGCAGCGCGCGCCGCAATTCCTGCTCCTGGCGCCGCTGCACCGTCACTTGCGTGACGGGGATCACCAGGGTGGCCAGCACGCCCAGGATGGCCAGGGTCACCAGCAGCTCGATCAGGGTGAAGCCGCCCTGCGCACGCGCCAGTCTCATTTGGCAGGGGGCGGCGGGCTCACCGGCACCGGCTGGCTCGACGACAGCGGCAAGGGCGCCGCCTGCAGCGGTACCGGCTGGCCCGACGAAATCGGCAAAGGCGACGGGGACGGCTCGGGCGACGGCACCACTTCCGGCGCGGGCACCGTCTGCGGCAGCGGCGCCGGCAAAGCGCCCGGTGTCATCATCGGCTGCGCCGGCGCCGGCTGCATGCCGACGGCCGACGGGCCGGAACGCACGATCACCGTGCCCGGCATCTGCGTGGGCGCCTTGGCCGCCATGTCGGGACGGCGGCGGAAGCTGCCTTCCGTACCGGCCGAGAATTCCGACTCTTTCGCTTCCGGACGCTGCACCGTGCGCACCAGGTGCGGCGTGATCGACAGCACGATTTCCGTCTTCTGGCTGTCATCCTTGCTGCTGCCGAATAGCCGCCCCAGCACAGGGATGTCGCCCAGGCCCGGCACCTTGTTGCCCGAGCTGCGCTCTTCATTGTTGAGCAGGCCCGCCAGCACCTGGTTTTCGCCATCCTTCAGTTGCAGCATGGTCGACGCCTGGCGCGTGCCGATCTGGTACAGGGTCGAGCCGCTGCGGGTGGTGGTGGCAGCCCCCAGGTTGCTCACTTCGAGCGAGATGCGGATGCCCACCTCGTTGTTCAAATAGATGGTCGGCTCAGCATTCACCGTCAGCCCCACGTCCAGGTAGCTGATCGACTCGGAAGCGAAGCCGCCCGTGCCCGGCGAAATCGTGGTGGTGACCACGGGCACCCTGTCGCCGATGACGAACTTCGCCTTTTCCCGGTTGCGCACGCGGATGCGCGGGTTGGCCAGGATGTTCGCGTCGCCGTCCGTCTTGTTGGCGTTGGCCGTCACGGACAGGTCGCTCACACCGATGGTGCGCTGGTTCAGCTTGTTCAAGTCGCTGATGGTCAGACCGATTCCGCCCGAGGTGGAAAGCGGCGTCAGGGTCAGGCTCGATGGCCAGGCCACGCCCAGTTCCATCAGGCGGCTGCGCTTGACTTCGAGGATTTCCAGTTCCAGCACCACTTCCGCCTCGGGCACGTCCTGCAGCGCGATCAGGCGCTCGGCCAGGCGGATCGCCTCGGGCGTGTCGCGCACGATGACGAGGTTGAGCTTTTCATCAGCCACCACGTCGCGCGTCTTCAAAATGGTCTTGAGCGTGTTGGCCACCTGCTTGGCGTCCGCGTTCGCCAGGAAGAAGGTCTTCACCAGCACTTCCTGGTACTCCTTCAATTTTGCCGCCACGTTCGGGTAGATCAAGATCGTGTTCGCATCCATCACCTGCTGCTCCAGCTGGTTCGTCACCAGCAAGAAGTAGACGGCCGATTCCACCGTGCTGTTTTTCAGGAAGATCGAGGTTTTCGCGTCCGCCTTGACGTCCTTGTCGAAGACGAAATTGAGGCCGGAGCGGCGCGCGATCAGCTCGAACACCTGTTTTAACGGCGCGTCGCGAAACTCGATCGTGATCGGCTGCTTGTACGACCTGGCCAGGCCCGATTCGACCACGGGCGGCGCCGTTTTGTCATCAACCTCGCGCAGCAGCGTGCGCGCGCCCGCATGGTTCGGCTGCTCGGTCAGGATGGCGTTCAGGCGCTGGCGCGCGGGGTCGTAGCGCTTGGCCTCGATATCCTTTTGCGCTTCGGCCAGCAGCTTGCCCTGGCGCTGCTCGCGTTCGAGCGCGCGCAAGCCGCTGTTGGCCCGCTCGTTCTGCGCATCGATTTCCAGCACACTCATGAAGGAAGCGCGCGCCAGATCGCCCTGCCCCGCCTGCGCCTGGCGCTCGGCCTGCTGCAAGCGGCTGCCGGTCGCCCGTTCGCGCGCCTGCAGATAGGCGCTGCGGTATTGCGCATTGCCAGGGTCTTGCTGCAGCGCTTCTTGCAGCTTTTGCAGGCCGGCCGGCACCTGGTCTTGCGCGATCAGCTCGCGCCCGTCGCGGTAGGCTTGCTGCCCTGCGCAGCCGGACAGCAACACCAGCAGTAGCGGCAGCAGCGCCGATGAAAAGGAACGAGACATCACTCGGAAACTCCAATGTTGAGCTGCTGAACCTGGTTCAACGGCAGATAAGTAAGCGTCATGACGGGCGGCGCGATCGTCACGACCTTGTAGGCGCCATCGATGACGGTATTGGCGCGCACGATATACGTCTTGTCGGCGCGCGACAGAAACACTTCCCAGGCGCCATCGGCCGCCGCCTTGCCCAAGTAAACAAAGGGTAGCGGCGGCGCCATTGGGGGCGGAGGCGGAGGCGCGGCCGTCAGCGCCATTTTCGGCGGCGGCGGATTCCAGTTCTGGCTCTGGAAGACAGCGCCGGCACCGCCAAAGGTGTCACCATCCTCGCCCGCCACTTCGCTGCGCGGCAGCAGGGCCAGGATGGCCGGCTGCGCGGCTGGCGCCTTGGCGGTGGCATGGCGCGCGGGCGCGACGGCCCGCTCCACCGCCTCGGCCACGTCGGCCACGGGCTGGCGCTCGCCGAACAGCAGCAAGGCGCCCGCGCCCAGCACGCCGGCCAGCATCAGATAATGGCGCGGCGTCATGGCGCCACTCCCGCATCGCCCGGTGTATCGGTCAGATAAAACGTCAGGCGCAAGCGCGCTTCGAGATCCGTATCGGCGATCTGCTCGCGGCGAAAACTCAGTTCGTCGAGCGAGGCGAAAGGGACGGCGCGCAGCGCTTGCAGCGCGAACTGCGACACGGCCGCATAACTGCCCTTCAGCGGCAAGGTCACCTGGTAGGTGGCGACACGGCTGGCCTTGTCGTAGCCGCTCTTGTATTCGCCCTGCGCCAGCAGCAAGCCGTTTTTCGCGGCCAGGTCGAACAGCTGCTTGACTTGCTGCTCCGCGTGGCGCTGCTGTCCCAGGGCGGCATAAAAGCGCGCCAGGTTTTCGCTGGCTGTCGCCGGTGGTACTGCGGCCACCACGGCCAGCGCTGGCTGCGGCAAGGGCCGCGCTTCCAGCTGCGCCGCCACGGCGCGCTGCTGCCAGGCCCAGACCCATGCAGCCGCGCCCAGCGCAAACAGGGCCACGGCCAGGCAGGCGGGCGCGCCCAGCCGGCGCAGCAGCAGTTGCGCGCGCAGGCGCAAGCTGTTGATGTCGATGGCCATCATGGCGTGCCCCAGCGCGCTTCGAGCTGGAAGCGCAACGGTTTGTTCGGATCGAGCGCGTTGATTTCATGGCGCAGCAGTTGCACGCGCGTGCCGAACAGCTCCTGCCGCTTCAATTGCGCCACATACGCCACCATGGCATCGCTGCTGGTCGTTTCGGCCGTGATCTTCAGCACGCGCTTGCGCGCGTCCGGCTCCAGCGCCAGCAGCGCGACTGCCGGTGGCGTGGCGCTGGCCAGCGCATCCTGCAGGTCGCGCCACGGCAGGTTCAATTGCAGGATGGCCGCATTCACGGCCGCCGCCTGCGCCGGCCCGATCGGCGTGGACACCACCGGCGCCGGTCCCTGCGTGGCGGCCAGCACGCGCTGCTGCGCGCGCTGCAACTGTCCTTCACGCAGTTGCTGGCGCTGCAGCGCGGCGCTGCCGCTGTACGCCGCCGTGACGGCCAGCGCCACGCCCAGCGCGCCGACGCACCACGCCCACGCGGGCACGCGGTGCAGGCTGCGGCGCCAGTTTGGCGGCGCGAAATCGATATCGAGGCGCGTCATGCCAGGCCTCCGCTATGCGCCAGCCGGGCGGCAGGCGACAAGCCGTTTTCGCCATCCGGCGCGGAAAAAACCTGGCAGCTGAATTCTTTCGCCGGCGTCAGCCAGCCCGCTGGCGGCGCGCCGCACAGCTGCAGCAGCGCCGGTGCGGGCACGCCTTGCAGCAGCGCCTCGCGCGCCAAGGTCTGCGCCAGCCAGTCCCTGCCAGCGCCAGGCGGCACGGGCAGCGCGCGCACGGCGCGCAGGCGCCCTTCGTGCCGCACGCCCAAGGTCAGGGCGCTCTCCTGCAATTGGCCAAACCAGGCGCCCGGTTTCAAGGCGCCGTGCCAGCGGTTCCAGTGGCGCGCGAATTGCGGCGTAATGAAAAGCAGGGCCAGCTTGCGTGCTTCGGCCACGCGCGTCAGCTGCGCCAGCAGTGCGCGGGGCACGGCGCAGAAAAACGGCGCACGCGCATCCCAGGCGCTGCTGCTGTGCCACAAGCCGGGTGCATCGCCATACAGCGACTGGAAGCGCAGCGCGGCGGCCGCCTCGATGTCGGCCAGACGCGCGGCGCCTTGCGGCATGTCCACTTGCCACAGGCGCGCCAGTCCATCGTCGAGCACGACGGACAAGGGCCAGCCCGCGTATTCGCCGGCCGGCAGTATCTGTGCCAGCGCCTGGCCCAGGGCTGCAAAGTCGCCATGCGGCGCGTCGTCCGGCGCATACGCGGCTTCACCGAGCGGCGTCCAGGCGGGCGCGCGCCAGCGGCTGCTGCGCCACAGGCTTACCTTGCCCGCCGCCACGCCCAGGCGCAATCCTTGTCCAAGACCTCTACGCATGCAGGGTGACCCTCTTGATTTCCGTGATGGTGGTGGCGCCCCGCTTGACCAGTTCCAGCGCCGCCAGGCGCAGGCTGCGCGTGCCGTTCGCATACGCGGCCGCCTTGATCTGGCGGATCGGTTTTTTGTCGACGATCAGTTCGCGGATTTCATCGGTCAGCACGAGGATTTCGGCAATCGAGCGGCGCCCCTTGTAGCCCGTGCCGCGGCAGTCGCCGCAGCCCTTTCCCTGCTTGAATTGATAGTCCGCCACGTCGGCGCGCGCCAGGCCCACGCTGGCCAGCTCGGCATCGTCAGGCGTGTACTCCGTGGCGCAATGGGGGCAGTTGGTGCGGATCAGGCGCTGCGCCCAGATGCCATTCAGGGCCGAGACGAACGCATACGGATCAATACCCATGTGCGTAAAACGGCCGAACACGTCGAACACATTATTCGCGTGCACGGTGGTCAGCACCAAATGGCCCGTGAGGGCCGATTGCACGGCGATTTCCGCCGTCTCGCGGTCGCGGATCTCGCCCACCATGATCTTGTCGGGGTCGTGGCGCAGGATGGAGCGCAAGCCCTTGGCAAAGGTCAGCCCCTTCTTTTCATTGACGGGGATTTGCAGAATGCCGGGCAGCTGGTATTCGACGGGGTCTTCAATGGTGATGATCTTTTCGCGCCCGTTATGGATTTCCGTCAGTGCCGCATACAGGGTCGTCGTCTTGCCCGAGCCGGTCGGTCCCGTGACGAGCAGCATGCCGTAGGCTTCCTGCGCCAGCGCGCGCAAGGCGACCAGCGATGGCGAGTCAAAGCCCAAGGCCTCAAGGGTCAGCGCGCCATACGCCTCGATCATGGCACGCTTGTCGAGGATACGGATGACGGCGTCCTCGCCATGGATGCTGGGCATGATGGAGACGCGCAGATCGATTTCGCGCCCGCCCGACTCGACGCGGAAGCTGCCGTCCTGCGGCACGCGGCGCTCGGCGATATCGAGTTCGGCCAGCACTTTCAGGCGCGAGATGATGTGTTCGGCCACTTCGATGCCGTTGACGGACGTGGCGTGATCGAGCACGCCGTCGACCCTGTACTTGACGGCCAGGCCGCCGGCCGTGCTTTCCAGGTGGATGTCCGAGGCGCCCGCCTTCAGCGCGTCATACAGGGTCGAGTTGACCAGCTTGACGGCGGGGCTGGCCGCTTCCGACACGCTGGCGAACGACAGCACGGCGGCAGTCTTGCCGTCGCGCCGCGCGTCGGTGGCGGCGCCGGGCAGCAGGCTGTCGACGGCGCGCGCCGATTCTTCCTGTTTCGACAGGTAGGCGCCGATGTCGGCCTGCAGCGCCAGGCGCACGTCCAAGACGCCCTGCCCGGCGCGCGCATTCAGCCAGGTTTGCAGGTCGAGGTCGAACGGGTCGGCGATCACGCCCACCAGCTGGCCGCCGGCGGCGCGCAGCAGCACGCTGTGGCGCGCCAGCGCCTGCGACAGGGGCAGTACATCGAAGGCGGGAGACAAGGCCAGCATGTCGGCCGTTTCCAGCACGTCCAGGCCGAACGGGCGCGCCAGTTCGCGCACCACGGCACGCGCCTCGATGCCGCTCAGCTCCTGCAATTCCTCGACCAGGCTGCGCTTCGATTGCCGGCTCAGGATGCGCGCGCGCTGCAGCAGCGCGGGGTCGATGGCGGCGGGAACGGAGGAAATCTGGTTCATGAAATATCGCCGGCAAGGTCAAAGATGGGCATGTACAGCAGGATCACGATGGCGCCCACGACGAGGCCGATAGCGGCCATCAGCAAGGGTTCGAAGGTGCGCGTAAAACGGTCGATCCAGCGGCTGATCTCGCCGTCATAAAAGGCGGCCGACTGCGTCAGCATGGGGCCCATGTCGCCCGTGCGCTCGCCCACGCGCAGCATGCGCAGGGAAATGGGCGTCGTCAATTGATGCTGCTCGAACGCGGACGACAGCGGCTGGCCCGCCTCGATGGCGCCGCGCGCCTGTTGCAAGGACGCCTGCATGCCAGGCGAGACCATCGCCTGCACGGTGGCGATCGCCTGCACGATGGTGATGCCGCCTTCGGCCAGCATGCCCAGGGTCAGGTACAGGCGCGACAGTTCATAGATGCGCACGCGTTCGCCGATGCCGGGCAGTTTCGCCAGCAGGCGCGCCACGCCGCCGTTGCGCAGCACGCGCCGCACGGCCGTGAACACGATGCTGCCGGCCAGCGCCAGCCCCAGCAACAGCAGCACGCCATGCTGCGTGACGAACTGGCCCCAGCTGAGCATCACTTGCGACATCCACGGCAGGTTGCGGCCGGCGCCCTGGTAGACCTCGGCGAAACGGGGCACCACATAGCTGATCAGGAAGGCGCTGACGCCGCCGCCCACGGCCAGCAGAATGGCGGGATAGATGGCGGCGCTGACGATTTTGGAGCGCACCGCATCGATGCGCTGCTGGTAGTCGATGTAGCGCGACAGCGCGCGCGGCAAGTCGCTCGTGCCCTCGGCCGCCTTGACGATGCCGATATACAAGGGGGGAAACAGTTCCGCCTGCTCCGCCAGCACGGCGGAAAAGCGCTTGCCCTCGCGCAAGCCTTCGAGCAGGCGCGTGAGCACGCTGCGCGTGGCCGGCGACGCTTCCTTTTCCAGCAAGGCTTCCAGCGCTTCGACGATGCCCAGTCCCGCTTGCAGCAGCGCCAGCAATTCCTGGCTGAACAGCAGCAAGGGCAGTGCCCGCGCCCGCTGGCGCCCGGCGGCGCTGAACGGCGTGGCCCGCACGGGACGGATGGCACTGACAAACAGGCCGCGCGCCTCGGCCTGGCGGCGCGCGTCGGCTTCGTCGCGGCCATCGATCACGCACGTCTGCAAGGTAGTTACGGCCTGGTCCGTGGAAAGCGCGCGTACTTCGAACTGCATGATGGCTTGTCCGTAGGAAAAAGAATGGCGCTGGCGCTATTGCGAGCTGATGTCGGCGTTCTCGCCGCTGCCGCCCGGCTGGCCATCCTTGCCCATCGAGACGATGTCGTATTCGCTCTTGCTGCCCGGCGCGCGATATTGATAGGCATGGCCCCACGGGTCGAGCGGCACGGCTTTTTTCAGGTAGGGGCCATTCCAGCGCGTGCCGGCGGCGGGCGGCGCCACCAGCAGTGCGGCCAGCCCCTCTTCCGTGGTGGGATAGCGCCCCACGTCGAGGCGGTAGGTGTCGAGCGATTTTTCAAACGCCTCGATCTGCGCCTTGGCCACCGTCACTTCGGATTTGCCCAGTTGGGCGAAATACTTGGGGCCGACATACGCCGCCAGCAGGCCGATGATCACGATGACGACCAGCAATTCGAGCAAGGTAAAGCCGCGCGCATGGCGCGTTGCCGCAAGGTTCTGCCTGTGTGCTGCATGCATCCGGTAACTCCTTATTGCCTACCTTCAATCCATTGCGTCGCTGCGCGCGGCGGATGGCCACGCACGGGCGACACGCGCTTGCCTGATGCTTATCAGCCTACCATGCCGGTTATGGTTAATACAATCTTTTCTTTGCTCTGTGAACAACAAATTCCTGCGGAAACCATCCAGTGTGCGCGAAACCGCGACGGCGCCGCGCGCGCTTGGCTGGCTGCTTGATAACTCAACTATTTTCAATGCGGAAACTATCTACTCCTGGTTACGAAATCATAGTGAGTGATGAATTTTATTCATTCATTATTTGTAACTTTCAAATTAAATTTGCAAGAATATCAAACAATGAAATTGCCTCTTTTGCTATAGTAAAAATCAATTTTCTACGTATTGGTCTTACCCGTCCACGCAGAAAAGAGCATCCCAGACGCAAAACATATTGCATCCTACATAATCACCAAGGGAAAATTCATGACTCGTATTGTGCATTCGAAGGCAACTGCCGCAGCAAGTCCTTTCTCGGCCAAGCAGTGGACCGGCGCCGCCATCCTGGCCCTGTCCGCCGCCTGGGCCCCCGCCGCCATCGCGGACGTGATCAACTTTGACAACGTCGACAGCCAGTTCGTCGGCCATGGCGACTCCCTGGAATTGAGCAAATTCCTGCTGACGGGCGCTTCGAATGCCGCCGGCGCTAGTTATGGCGACCTGGTCGGCGCCGTGTTCGACGGCACGGACCCGGCCGCCTGCGGCATGGCGTGCCCGACCAACAATACGAGCAATTACTATGCCTCCCTCAACGACGGCATCGTCTACCTCGATCCGCTGACGACGGGCGGCAGCGTCAGCCTGCAGGGCTTCGACGCCAGCTTCATCGGCTATGCCCAGGGCGTCACCTATCCGGCCGTAGCGGGACTGCTGCGCGTGCAAGGCTTCTACGCCAATGGTTCCTCCATCTATGAAACCTACCAGCTGGGCGGCCCCATCGGCGGCAACTTCCAGTTCCAGCGCTACAACACGAGCGCCAACTTCGGCAGCCAGCAATTCGCCTCGCTGGCCTTCTTCGGCTTCACTTGCAACACGGCCGGCAGTTGCAACGCCTTCACGAGCAACAAGGGCCAGTTTGCGCTCGACAATATCGTCGCCTCGGTACCGGAGCCATCGACCTACGCGATGATGCTGCTGGGCCTGGCAGGCATCGGATTCGCTGCGCGCCGCCGCAGCAAGCAAGCCTGATTGCCGCCTCTTTTTGACTCCGATACCGATACAGGAAACCCTTACATGACATTCCGTCCCGCCTTGCGTCCCATTTCGCTCGCCGTGCTGAGCCTGTTTGCCAGCCTCAGCTTCCAGGCCCACGCCGACGACCTGCGCCGCCCCTACATCGTGCAGCTGACCGACAAACCGATCGCTTCCTACACCGGCTCGGTGGAAGGCCTGGGCGCCACCCAGCCTGCCGCCGGCGGCCGCCTCGACCTGGCCAGCACACAAGTGCAGCTGTACGGCGACTACCTTGAACAGAAACAGGCACGGGTACAAGCCCTGGTCGCCGCCGCGCCCGTGCAATACCAGTACAAGATCGTCCTCAACGGCTTTTCCGCCCTGCTGACGGACGCCGAAGTGCGACAGCTGCAAGCGAGCGGCGAAGTGGCCAGCATCGCCCCCGACGAACCGCGCGCCCTGCAAACCAACTACACGCCCACCTTCCTGGGCCTGGATCAGCCGGGCGGCCTGTGGAGCCAGCTGGGCGGCAAGCAGCATGCGGGCGAAGACATCATCATCGGCATCGTCGATGGCGGCGTGTGGCCGGAAAACCTGTCGTATGCGGACAAGGTCGACGCCAACGGCGCCCCGACCTTCGACCCGAACGCCACCCTGGCCTATGGCGCGCCGCCGGCCGCCTGGAAAGGCAGCTGCCAGGCAGGCGAAGGCTTTACGCAAGACCACTGCAACAACAAGCTGCTGGGCGCGCAGTATTTCAACGCCGTGCGCCTGACCGAGACGGACAAGATCCAGCATTGGAGCGAATTCACCTCGCCGCGCGATTCCATCGGCGACCCGAATGGCGAAGGCGGCCACGGCACGCACACCTCGTCCACCGCGGGCGGCAATGCGGGCGTGCCCGTGACCGTGAACGGCTCGCCGCTGGGCGCCATTTCCGGCGTGGCGCCGCGCGCCCGCCTGTCCGTCTACAAGGTATGCTGGTCGTACAACCTGGCCACCCAGCCGACCGGCGCGAAGAACGGCTGCTACGGCGGCGATAGCGTGGCGGCGATTGAAAAAGCCGTGCAGGACGGCGTACACGTGATCAATTATTCGATCAGTGGCGGCGGCACGGTCAACGACCCGGTCGAGCAAGCCTTCCTGCACGCGTCGAATGCGGGCGTCTTCGTTGCCGCTTCGGCCGGCAATGCGGGTCCTGCCAATACCGTGGCCCACGTCAGCCCATGGATCACGACGGTGGCCGCCTCGACGCACAACCGCGCCAACCAGGCCAAGGTGACCTTGAGCAACGGCGCCAGCTACACGGGCGCCTCGCTCAACTACAACCCGCTGCCGGCCACCACCCTGATCCGCGCGCAAGACGCAGGCTTGCCCGGCGCCGATGCGCAAAAATTGGCCCTGTGCTACCGCGCCGGCGACAACGGCGGCGTGGCCCTGCTGGACCCGGCCAAGGTCGCCGGCAAGGTCGTCAGCTGCCTGCGCGGCACCACGGCGCGTACCGACAAGGGCGTCGCCGTGCTCGAAGCGGGCGGCGCCGGCATGGTGCTGGTCGACACGGGCGTGGGCCTGGTGTCCGACCCGCACGTGCTGCCGGCCGTGCACGTGAGCGCCGCCGATGGCGCGCTGATCAACGCCCAGGCGCAAACGGGCACGGCCACGGCCGCCATCTCGCGCTTCGTCACCAACGGCAACGGCCCTGCCGCCCCCGTGGTGGCCGACTTCTCGTCGCGCGGCCCGAACCTGTATGACGCCAACCTGCTCAAGCCGGACGTCACCGCGCCTGGCGTGGACATCCTGGCCGGCGGCACGCCTGCCCTGTCGCGCGCCCAGCGCGACGCCGTACAGGATGGCAGCCTGGTGCCGGCGCAAGCCTACATCTTCCTGCAAGGCACCTCGATGGCCAGCCCGCACGTGGCCGGCCTGGCCGCCCTGCTGCGCCAGCAGCATCCGGACTGGAGTCCGGCCGCCATCAAGTCGGCCCTGATGACGACCGGCAGCGCCACCTTGCCCGACATCCAGGCCGGCGACGCGCGCGGCATCCTGCCGTGGGGCCAGGGCGCCGGCCACGTGACGCCGAACAAGGCGACCGATCCCGGCCTCGTATATGACGCCAGCCTGGCCGACTACAAGAAATACATGTGCGGCGTCGGCATGACAGCCGAATGCGCGGGCGGCACCCTGGCCGGCTACAACCTGAACATGCCGTCCATCACCATCGGCAACGTGCTGGGCACGCAAACGGTGACGCGCCGCGTCACCAACGTGGGTAGCAGCAGCGCCACCTACACGGCCAGCGCCTCGCTCAGCGGTTACAGCGTGACGGTGGCGCCTGCCACCCTGGCACTGGCGCCCGGCGAAACCAAGTCCTTCACCGTGACCCTGGCGCGCACGACGGCGCCGGACAATGCCTGGCAGTATGGCGCCCTCGTGTGGAGCGATGGCGTGCACACGGTACGCAGCCCCGTCACGGCCCGCTCGGGCCGCGCGGTGCAGTCGCCGGCATTGCTGCAGGCCGACAAGGTCAGCGGCCTGCGTTCGCTGACCCTGTCCACCGGCTTTGCCGGCAAGATCGGTGCGGCGACGGGCGGCCTGAAGGAAGTGGCGCGCAGCGAGCAAACCATCAGCCAGGCCGCGCCGGGCAGCATGGAAACGCTGGCGCAGATGGCCGACGCGTGCAAGGCGGGCGGCAGCGGCGTGCGCGTCGTCAATGTCAGCATTCCCGCCAGCACCGTCGTGGCGCGCTTCGAAACCTTCGACCGCGACACCACGGAAGGCGCCGGCAACGACCTCGACCTGCTGCTGCTCAACAGCGCCGGCGCGACCGTCGCCACCTCGGCCACGGCCGGCTCGAACGAGGCCATTACCTTGACCACCCCGGCGGCAGGCAGCTACAAGGTGTGCGTGATCGGCTACGAACTGGCGAATGGCGTCTCGACCGGCTTCGGCCTGTCGTCGGCCGTCGTCACGACAGCCGACAAGGGCGGCAACCTGAAAGCCACCCTGCCGACCAAGGTGTATGTGGGCGGCAGCGCCACGGCCGGCGTCAGCTGGTCGGGGCTGGAAACGGGCAAGCGCTACCTGGGCGGCGTAGTCTTCCTTGATGGCAACAGCGCAGCAGCGTCCACCACCGTGCTGTCGGTGGAGACCAACAACCCGTTGCCGCTGGCCGTCCCCAGCCAGCGCAACGTGAGAGCGGACGCCAAGCTGTAACGGTATCGCTCCAGGCAGTAACACGGCGCGCCCTGCGGGGCGCGTTTTTTATGCGCGACGCGCGTACAATCGACGCATGTCCACACTACGCCTCGGTATTGCCATCCTGGCCGGCATGGCCAGCATCCATGCACTGCCTGTCGCGGCGCAGGCCGCTGCCGCGCGGCAGTCCTATCTGGTGCAATTGCGCGCCCCGCCGCTGGCCTCGCAAGCGGACGGCGTGCATGGGCTCGATACCAACAGCGACACGGCGCGGCGCTACACGGCCCAGCTGGAAGCGCAGCAGCGGGCCGTGCTGGCGCTGGTACCCGACGCCCCCGTACAATACCGCTACACGGCTGCCTTCAATGGCTTTGCCGCCATGCTGACACCGGCCGAAGTGGCGCGCCTGCAAGCGAGTCCGGACGTGGCACGGGTATCGCCCGGCAGCATCGAACACATGCAAGATAGCGGTAATGAAAAGCTGCAGGCCCGGCCGCAGGATCAGCGCTAGTGGCTGAGCAGGCGCAGCGCAATGCCGCGCGACACGGCTTGCATGCGGTTGCTCACGCCAAGTAATTTGTAGATGCGCTGCAAATGGCTTTTCACGGTAGTACCGCTGATGCCGAGGATTTGCCCCACCTCCTCATTGCTTTTCCCCTCGCGCACCCAATGCAGCACTTCCAGCTCGCGCGCACTGGCCGCGCGTGCGGCAACCGGGCCAGTCGCGCGCACACGCTGGCTGCCTGGCAGCGCCAGCCAGTGCACGTGCAGGTAAGGCAGCAGCAATTCCAGTGCATACGCCTGGCGCGCCGCGTCCGTCTGCTTCACGGCGAACAGGGCAAAAAAACTGCCGCCGGCATCACCCACGCTGCCATGCACCAGCACGCCGTCGATGACGCCCGCCCTCTGGCCACCGGCGCGCCAGGCCAGCGCAAGGCGGGCCAGCTGGCCCTGGCGCTCGCGCAGCTGCGCATGATCGGGCGCGGCGCTGTGCCAGGCTTCGCTGCGCAGCACGGCCCCGTCGGCGTGCAGTTGCGCGCACATCAATATGTCGTGCGGCAACAGCGTTTGCAGCGGCCCCTGGCTCCACAAAAAGAAATCGCCGGGCGCGGCGATGCCATGTGCGCCGAGGATGGCGTGCAGCAGGTATTCCTGCTCCCTCCCCGTCAGCAGCATCATGCGCACACGGCGGCGTCAGAGGCCAGATAGCGGTAGCCACTGCCGCGCACGGTTTCGATGCGGTGGCCGCAGCCGCCCGGCTGCAAGGCGTGGCGCAAGCGTCCCACGTGGGCGTCGACCGTGCGTTCATCGAGGTAGGCGGCATGGCCCCACACCTGGTCCAGCAGTTGCGCGCGGCTATGCACCCGGCCCGGATGATCCATGAGGAAATGCAGCAGTTTGAATTCCACGCGGCCCAGGTTGATCGGCACCTTGCCGGCCGTCACACGCAGGGTCTGCGGATCGAGCCGCAAGGCGGCAGCCCCGGCCGTGCCTGCGCCTGCGCGCAAGGCTGATGGCGCGCGCCGGCGCAGCAGCGCATGGACGCGGGCCAGCATTTCACGGGGTCCGACAGGCTTGCACAGGTAATCGTCGGCGCCGCTTTCCAGCGCCAGCACCTTGTCCTGTTCGCTGTCGCGCGCGCTGATCATGATGATGGGCAAGTCGTACAGCACGCCATCCTGGCGCACCTGGCGCAGCAGCGCGATGCCGGACGCATCGGGCAGTTCCCACTCCAGCAGCAGCACGTCGGGTGGATCGGCCGCCAGCAGCGCCAGCGCGCCGCGCGCGTCCAGGGCGCAGCTGACCCGGTAGCCGGCGCCGGCAAAGTTATGCGCCAGCAGCGCCTGCATGGCGGGCGCAGGGTCCAGCACCAGGATATGGCCAGGCATCGATGCATCTCCCGAAAAAAGTTGGCGGCAGTCATCAGAAAACTAGACTGCCCGACAAGTTTTTTACTATGCATCAAGCGTAAAACGCTGACTAATACAATTTAGTTTCCTGATTTATAGCTATTGCGAATAAATAGATGAAAAAAAACACAGCGGCCAGCAGGCGCGCTGTGTTCAGGCTGGAAAGACTAGGCGCGGGTGGCAGGCTGGCGCCGGCGCAGGGCAAAACCGATCAGCGCCAGGCCGCCTGTCAGCATCATCCATTCCGACGCTTCCGGCACGGCCGAGATCGACGCAATGCTCGCATATGTGCTGCCGGCAATGCTGGCGGGCAAACCGCCGTTGAGCGGCGTCAGTTCGAATTGCACGAGGTTGCCATTCGCATTGCCCAGGTAGGACGTGGCCGTAGAGTCGAGCAAGCCCACGCCAAAGGTCGTGCCCGCATTGCCGGCCGTGTTCAGGAAGTCGCCGCCAAAGACGATATTGAAACCGAACTTGCCGCCCAGGGTCACGTTGTGAAACCAGTCGTTGTAGGCGCCGCTATTGCCGAAGGTCAAGGTGCCGGGCAAGCTGCCGCTGACGTTGCCTTCCATCGATTCCAGTGCGCCAAACGCGCCCGAGAAATTGCTGAGTACGGCGCTGGCGCCCGGTGCCGGGCTGTTGCCGGCAATAAAGGCGAAGTCGAGGAAACCGGCGCCCGAGAACTGGCTCGTGTCGATTTCCACGTGGTAGCCGAGCGGACCCGCCAACGCCAGGCTGGAGCTGGCGGCCAGCACGGCAGCCAGGACGGCGCGGCGCAGGGTGAGGTTGAATGTCGTTGTCAACATGATGGTGTCCTTAGAAGTTGCCGGCGAAAATGCTGGCCGAGTAATTGATCGTCACTTTGGACGGATTGGTGAAACTGACGGCAAACGAGGCCGTCGCGCCTGGCGCCAGGCTGGCAGCGTTCACCGTCACATACGCGGCGCCCGCATGGCTGCCCGTGGCATTGGCCAGGCTGACGCCGGCAGGCAAGCCGCCGAACGCCACCTGGAACGGGCCGCTCAAAGCGCTCGTGCCCGTATTGGTGAACGAGAACGTGCCCGCGTATTTTTGCGTCACGCGGTTGTACGTGAGGCCCGAGCTCGCTTGCGCCACGCCGGCCGTGATGTCGCGGTAGGCGGGCTGCAAGTCCAGGCTGATGACGACTGGGTCGTGGTCCGACGCGCGGTACGGCAAGGCGTTGTACAGGTCTTGCGGCTTGGCCGAGTCGATGTTGTAGTCGATCACTTCCGGCTCGTCCGCATTCACATGCCATTCAGCCACGCCGGCCACTTGCGGGCTCAGCGAAGCGCTGGCCAGCGCATGGTCGAGGTAGCCGCTCTGGCCGCCGAATACGTACGAGTACGGCGTGCCGGACGGCCGCACGAAACGCTCGAGTTCATTGACGAAGCCGGCACCCGTGATGACCTGGATCGGGTCTTCCGCGCCATAGGAATTCAAGTCGCCGATGACCAGCACGTCCGCGTCGCCGGCAGCGGCCGCCACCTGCGGCACGAAGCTGCCGATCAGGCGCTGGGCTTGCTGCACGCGGGTGGCATTCCAGCAGCTCTGGCTATCGTTCTGGTCCGCGTCCAATCCGCTCGAGGGGCAGCTGCCCTTCGACTTCAGGTGGTTGACGACCAGCGAGAATTTCTCGCCATTGCCGGCACGGAAGGTTTGCGCCATCGGTGGACGGTTGTTGATGGCATTGGCGTCCGACAAGGCGCCGCCCACCAGGCCCAGCTTGGCTGGCTTGTAGATCATGGCCACGCGGATGGCGTCCGTGCCCGTGGCGGCCGGCTTCGGCACCACGGCATACGTGACGCCGCCGATGGCCGCGTTCAACTGTTCGACCAGGTACGTGACGGCCGTCTCGCCATTATTCTGGATTTCCATCAGGCCCACCACGTCCGCGTCGATGGCTTTCAGTTCAGCGACGATCTTGTCGCGCTGGCGCACGAACTCGGCCAGGTTGTCGGCGCCGCGGCAATTGCTCCTGGTGGTCGAAGTGCCCACGGTACAGCCCTGCCCCGTCTGGCCAAAGATATTGTTGCCATTGGTAAAGGTCGTAAAGAAATTCAGCACATTGGCGCTGGCCACCTTGACGTTGCCAGATGGCAGCTCCGGGCTGCCTGTGCGCGGGTTGTCACGCGAGAATTGCGGCGTCTGCGTCGGCTGCAATTTGTAGGCGGCACCGCCACCGCCGATGGCGCCAAAGTCCACCACGCCCGTCAGGTCGGCCACCGTGTCGCCGCTGCGCACGGTGTTGTCCTGGCCGATGTACGGTATCGTTGGCGGCGCCACGAAAATGCCGTCATCGAGCACGATCAGGTTGTTCGCATTGGCGGCGATCAAGGCTTGCGCCTCGGCGGAACCGGCCGGATAGCGGTTGGTCGGCACTTCGCGACGCCCCGCCGACAGGCTCAGTTCGCCGCGCGCGCCCAGATAGGCATTTTGCGACACGGTCAACGGTTGCGTGAAGCGCACGAGCATGCCTTCCACAGCCGCCATGTTCTCGTTCGGCAAAGTAACATTCGCCGGCACGATGCTGTGGCCCGCGCTTTGCGTGAGGATGGCCGTCACGTCCTTGAATTCCGTATAGGAATTTTTCGCGCCCGATGGCGTGTATTCGACCACCGTGCCCGTCACGCGCACCAGTTCGCCCGGCTGCACGGTGGTGGCCGTCGCGCCCGTGTACACGAAGATGCCGTCCGACGTAGACGGATCGCCATCGCCGGCCGCATCCTGAATGAAGAAGCCGGTGCCCACTTTCAGGGTCACCACGCCCTCGGTCGTCTGCACGGAATTGGCGTACGGGCTGCTGGCACCACTGCCCTGGATTTGCGGGATCGTGTGGCTGATGGCGGCCAGGCCTTGCACGGCCACATCGACCTTGCACGACGCCGTCTGCTGCTGGTCGTTGCTGAAATTCACGATGACCGGGTAATTTCCCACCGGCACGCCAGCGGCCACCAGCAGGTTCACGCTGGCGCTCTCGCCCGCCACGCCGGCCGCGCTGAAATTGGCCAGGCTGATGCCGGCCACGGCGGGCGAGCTCAAGATAGCAGCATTCACGACGCCATCGACGTCGGAAGCGCGCAGCACGGCGCTGCCGCCATTGCCCACGGCCAAGGCCAGGTTGGCCGGGCAGCTGGTAATAATCTGGTGCACGACGGGGCCGCCGCACACATTCAGCGGCGAAGCCGTATTGCGTGGCGCCACGCTGCCGGTGGCGAAGTCCACGCTATTGTCGTCCGTGTCGCCGCAGCCGCCATTCGCGCGCGCAATCGACAGGGTATTCGATGGTGCGGGTGCCACGGTGCCTTCAAAACCATTGGCCGTGCCGAAACCGACCAGGTCGACGATGGCCGCACCCGTCGGGCTGGCGCCCGTCTGGGCCGTCTTGCTATTGCTCAGCAACACCTTGCCCGCCGTGCCAGACATGGCCGCGCCGCCCGTCGCATCCGGCGTCGGCAGCGCGGCCGTACCGCCTGCTCCCTTGGCTTGCTGGACCAGCAAATACTGGCCAGGTTGCAAATCGATAGCCGGCAAGGCCGTGACGGCCCAGGTCGTACCGGCGGCGGAGGCGTATTGCACGCTCCAGTTATTCACATTTACCGGGCTGGCGCTGCGGTTGAAAATCTCGATGAAATCGTGGGTGTACAACGCCCCGGAATTGCCGCCGCCGCCATACACCTGGCTGATGACGAGGTCGGAAGCGGCCAGGGCTGGCACGGACAGGCTGGCCAGCACGGCGGCCATGACGGTCAGACGCAGCGGCGTGCGCAAGGGTGAAAACGAGGTGTGCATGAGGATCCCGGTCGGTAAATAGATGACGCCGGCCCCACATGATCGGCCGGCGCGCCACAATTAACAAAAATATTTCAGACTTGTTATTTGCATATTAAAGGCCCGGGATGACAACTTGATGACATTTGATTAAGCCGAATGGAGTAAAGCCTCGTCAGTCAGCCTCTTCCGATGCCTGCTGAAACGTATTTTTTGAGCAACATACGGCGCCGTGTGGCAATTCAAAAAGACGCCGTCAGGAAAAATGTGATATATTTAAGGCAAATAAGTTTGGTTCCTGATAACAACAACCAGCTTCGCGACAACGATACCGCAACAATGAGTGCAGGCCCCAGCCTCGCTTGCCTCTTGGAATGCACATCCGGCCATGCACACAAAGGTCGCATTACCGGTAGCAACATTAATCGCATCACGAACGGACAGCGCACGGCGCGACGCTCGCATGCATTCTGAAGTGATACACCATGTTAAAACCACGCAAGCAATACACCGTTTTCTGCGCCGCCATGGCGGCGGCCCTGTTCATGACGGCAGGGTTGGCGCAGGCACAAACAGCGGCGGCACAGGCCAATGCGGACAGCAAGCGCTGCGAAGCGGGCAATGCGGATGGCGGCGGCAAGGGCGCCGAATTCAACCCCGACAGTTCAAACAGCGCCTGCAGCCTGGCGAATGGTTTCGTCAACTTTGGCTCGCGCAGCAATGACGGTGTCGGCTCGACGCCCGAATTTGGCGCCGGCGAGTCCGACCAGGTATTGCGCGCGCCTGCATTTTCCGGCAATGGCCATCGCCTGGCCAATGCCTTCGGGCAGCCTGCCGATGCAGGATACGGCGCCAATGCAAGCTTGCTGGCCAGCACCGGCCAGCACCATTTCGGCAGCCGCGACTTCGTGTATGCGCAGGAAGAACCGGCCATCGAGGGCCGTGGCTATGAAGCTGGCCGCGGCCTGCGTACCGGCGACGTGTACGAGCCGCTGCTGGTCTCGTCGGGCGGCGGCATCGCGCCACCTGCCGGTGGCGGCGGTGTCGGCGGCGGCGGCGCCAGCGGCGGTTTCGACCGCAGTGGCGGCGGCGCGATCAACACGGGCGGCAATGGCGTCGTAGTACCGCCGATTCCTCCCGTGCCGGAACCGGAAACCTATGTGATGTTGCTGGCAGGCTTGGGACTGCTCAGCTGGATCGGCCGCCGCCGCAACGGCAAGGCATAAAAAAATGGCTCATACGAGCCATTTTTTTTGCATTCAATCATGCCAGCATGCCGTCAGCGACGGAAGCTGGCGTAGGGTGCAGCCAGGGGATCGCCGATGAACAAACCCTGAGCAGGCCAGGCGACGCTGCCCCAGTACGCTTCAAGCGCCGTCATGCCGCTCAGGTAGCGGCGCAGCAGTACCGTAGGGTTGGGAAATTTCTGCCAATAATTGCAGGGCTCGCTGACAGTGCCATAACTGGCGGTCGCACCCGCTTCCAGCCAACGCTGGCTGCTCATCTGCGCCGTGCCCTGCAAATCGCCGCCAAACGACGTCAGGTGGTCGGCCAGAGCGCCCGGCAGGAAACGCAAGGTGTCGAGCTTGTCCACCTTTGCCATGCCCGTCTGGTACACCATAATATCTTGCGCGCCTTCCAGCACATCGGCCTTCATGCTCTTGATCGTCAACTTGCGCTGGCGCACCATCCCGGCAGGCGGGAAAAATGCCGCGCGGCTGTTGCGCGCACCATCGCTCGTGTTCAGGTAATACGCGCTGGCGGCCGGCACGGCAAAGCCGCTGGCCGTGCCGCGATCGACGACCGCCTTGGCCTCCTCGACAAAATCGATGGGCAGCAACATCGACAGACGCATGCCCAGCTGGCTGAAGGGCTGGCCCGTATTGCTGTTGAAGTAGGTACTGGCCTTGCCAGCGCCGCAGCTCTTCGCGCACTGCCCGGCGTCATATCCCAGGGTAAAGGCCGAGGTGATGGAGTTGCATTCGACCGCATACGGCGCGCTCCATACCATCAGCACCGCCTGGATACCGGGCTTCAGCTGGCCATCGATGCGCTCCTTCAGTTGAGCGAACTGGTCCATGCTCAGCTTGCGCGGCCGGTTCGGAATATGCACATGCACAACATTGGCGGCAGGAATGGCATGCGCCTGGCGGTAATACTCCCCCACCTCGATACTGTTCGGTTCAGCATCATTGATGACGATGGCCAATTGTGACGGTTGCAAGCCGGGCGCAGCGGCCGGTTCGGCGCCATGGGCGCTACTGGCCAGCAATGCCAGCGACAGACAGAATGAAATACGCAATGGGGTACCGGGGAAAAATACACGTGCGATTGATCAAAACGGCCGTTTGCCGGCCGCCCATGGTGCCAACAATTATAGCCTTGAAAATAGCCCCGGAAGCGTTGCCAAAAAAAACGGAGGCCGAGGCCTCCGCTTTTCCATTCACACCACGGCCATCACGCCTGCTGCTTGCGGCGGCGCGCCATGAAACCCACGAGGCCCAAGCCTGCCAGCAACATGGCATAGGTTTCCGGTTCCGGCACGGGATTGACCGACACGTTGCCGCTATAGCTGCCGCCGGCCGCCGAAGCCACGTAGCCATTCACTTCCAGGAAGTAGTCGCCGGCGCCCAGGGGGGCCGTATTGGACGACAGGACCCAGGCCTGGTCGGCCGCCGTAAAGTTCACCAGGTCCAGCGCCCCTTGCAAGACGACGCCGCCGGCATTCTTCAGACTGAAACCCGTCAAGGTCAGGCCCGAGTTCAGGCTGGGTTTCAGGGAAGTGGCCAGGCCGCTGAAATCATTGCTACCGGTCAAGGTGAACAGAAACTTGTCGCTGAAGAAATTGTGCTCGACGCCTGCCAACTGGCCCGGCGCCAGCGAAAACGAGCCGAACAGGTTACTGCCCGAATAGTCAAGCAAGTCCTGCGTCAGGTCGACAGGTGCGTGGCTGATGTCGACGGGGGCCGCTTGCGCGCCCAGGCTGCTGCCGGCCAGCATGATTGCCAAGAACAGGGATTTGAGAATTTTGTTCATACTTTTCACCAAGGAAACAGCGGCCAGCACAGGCTGGCCGCAAGATAAAAATGCGGAAAGAGAGCGATGCGGTGCTCAGGCAGACTTCTGGCGGCGGCGCGCCAGGAAGCCCAGCAGACCCAGGCCGCCCAGCAGCATGCCGTAGCTTGCCGGTTCCGGCACAGCCGACACCAGGCTGCCATTGCCGCTGAAGGTGGCGCCCGCGCCCGAAACGAGGTTGCCGCTGACCTTGACGTAATAGGAACCGGCCGCCAGATTGGCAAAGGACAAGGTCCACTTGTCATCCTTGCCCGTCAATACCTGCGCGCCCTGCAACAGGCTGTGATTGGCGCTGTCGTACAGGCCCAGGCCCGTCAGGTTCAAGCCATTCGCCGCGCTCGTGCTGGTCGACGTCACCACCAGGTTCACATTGCTGAACTGTGCCACGTTGAACGTGAAGTAATCGTTGAAAAAGTTGCCTTTATTGCCGGATTTAAACTTGTCGCCAAAGGTCAGCGATCCGCCATTCGCCAGCGTCACGGCCGTCGGCACGGAGCTGATGTCGACGACGGCGGCCGTGGCGGCCTGGGAAAACAGGGCGGCACCGGCGAATGCCACGGTGGCCACGGCTGAGCAAATATGTTTCTTCATGCGATTCCACCAAACGTAATTGCAGACAATAAGTTGCCTGCGAGAATTGAATTATTTAACCAGCGAGAATAATATCATAAAGCAATTTATTTGATTATTCTTTTTTTAATGAATAGTTTCTTTATGGCATCAAATTCAGATAGCGTGGCATGAGTAAAAAGCAAAGATTGGGAAGGCACAGAAAAACGTCGGTTTTCCCCTCACCGATGGCTGGGGCATGGTGATGAGTCCGGGTGCCGTCATCGGCAGCAATGTCACACTGTTCATGCCGTCGCGCTGGGCCGCCGCGACCGTATTGCCAAGGATGGCCAGCGCGGCGCCGTCGTCACGGAAGACATCCCGCCGTATTCCATCGTGGTGGGCAACCCTGGCAAGGTCGTCAAGAGCGGCTGCACGCCGGACGTGATGCACCGCCCTAAATCTCAGGCGCGCTGGTAGGCGTCGGCGTAGCGCACGATATCGTCCTCGCCCAGATAGCTGCCCGTCTGCACCTCGATCAGGTGCAGCGGCAGTTTGCCGGGATTTTCCAGGCGATGCGTCATGCCGATGGGAATGTAGGTGGATTCGTTTTCCGTCAGTAATTTGACAGTTTCGCCGCAGGTGACACGGGCCGTGCCGCGCACGACCACCCAATGCTCGGCGCGGTGATGGTGCATCTGCAGCGACAGCTGCCCGCCGGGATTGACGACAATACGCTTGACCTGGAAGCGCTCGCCCATATCGATGCCTTCGTAGCTTCCCCAGGGCCGGTACACGAGGCGGTGCTGGACGTGTTCCGTGCGCGCATGCCGCTCCAGGTGCTCGACCACTTGCCGCACGCGCTGCACCTGGTCGCGATGCGCCACCAGCACGGCGTCATCGGTCTCGACGATCACCAGGTCATCCACCCCAAGCACGGCCAGCATGCGGCTGCCAGCCCGCACCAGGCAATTGTGCACGCCATCGAGATAGGCATCGCCGCGCACGACATTGCCATGCTCGTCGCCGGGCAAGGCTTGCCACAGGGCCGACCAGGAACCGATATCGCTCCAGCCGATGGCGGCTGGCACGACGACGGCGCGCTGCGTGTGCTCCATCACGGCATGGTCGATCGAGACGCTGCGGCAGCGGGCAAAGGCGGCCGGATCGAGGCGGAAAAAGTCGAGGTCGCGGCAGCCGTGCACGACGGCCAGCTCGCAGTCCGCCAGCATGGCAGGCTCCAGCAGCCGCAGCTCGCCGAGACAGGCGGCGGCGCGCAACAGGAACATGCCGCTGTTCCACAGATAACGCTCATCGGCGAGAAATGCGCGGGCCGTGGACAAGTCCGGTTTTTCCACGAAGCGCTCGACCTGGCGTCCTTGCGCCGAGCCAGGCAAAGGGGTGCCGGCAAGGATATAGCCATACCCCGTTTCGGCGGCGGTCGGCAAGATGCCGAAGGTGGCCAGCCCACCGGCGGCAGCCAGCGGCGCGGCTTGCGCGATCGCCCGGTGAAACGCGGCCACGTCGCCGACCAGGTGATCGGCCGGCAAGACCAGCATCAGGGCATCGGCATCGTGCGCCAGCAGATATTGCGCGGCGGCCGCCACGGCCGGTGCCGTATTGCGTCCCAGCGGCTCCAGCAGGATGGCCAGCGGCGCGACGCCAACCTGGCGCAACTGTTCAGCCACCATGAAACGGTGCTCATTGCCGCACACGAGCAGCGGCGGCATTACCGCCAGCCCGACATCGCCCAGGTCGCGCACGCGCAGCACGGTTTCCTGCAGCAGCGTCTGGCTCGATACCAGCGGCAACAGTTGCTTGGGCAGCGCCTGACGCGACAGCGGCCATAAACGGCTACCGGAGCCTCCCGACAAGATCACTGGATAGATGTTCATGTCGGGGCTCCTGGTTATTTGACTGCGCGCAATTGCGTGGACGTCTCGGCACGCCGCCGGTTACGCCGGTCGCGCGCATTGGCCCAGGCGTCGGGGTCATACTGCGACGCGTGCCGCATCTCGCCAGCCCGGTCGACGCTGTAATCCTTGAAGACGATCATTTCATCGAGCACCACGCCCGGCAGCACGCGCGTGTACTCGAACAGCACGCTGCGCACCACTTCGGCACCCGCGCACACGTGGCTGCCGTGGCCGATCCAGGTCGGTCCAATGATCGTCGCGCCCGCCTCGACGCGGCTGCCCGAACCGATGTAGACGGGGCCTTCGATGCGCGTGCCACCGCTCCAGTCGATGCTGGTATTCAAGCCGACCCACAGGCCGTCGTCGATCTGGATGCCTGGCACGTCCAGCTGGGCCACTTCACCCATCAGCACGCTTTGCAGCACTTCCCAGTAATCCTTGACGCTGCCGATATCGATCCAGTTGTAATTGCGTTTTTGCGCATAGAAAGGCAGCCCCTTCTCGACCAGCAGGGGGAACAGTTCCGAGCCGATGTCGAACGGCCGGTCGCTGGGAATCAGTTCCAGCACTTCCGGCTCGAAAATATAGATGCCCGTACTGACGCAATTGGACAACGCATCGGCCTGCGCCGGTTTTTCCTGGAAGGCGCGGATACGGCCATCGGCGTCGCTGACCACCACGCCATAGCTCGAGACCTTGTCCCACGGCACTTCGAGCGTGATGACGGACGCCAGCGCGCCCTTGCGGCGGTGTTCGAACAGGGCCGACTTGATGTCGAGGTCGATCAAGGCGTCGCCGCACAGCACGATGGTGGTTTCATCGAAAAAGTTACCGAACTCCTGGATCTTCTTCATGCCGCCGGCCGATCCCAGCGGCTCGGGCACGACTTCGCCCGCGTCATTCGTGTAACCTTCGAAGGAATAGCCGATCTGCACGCCGAACTGGTGCCCCTCGCCGAAATACTCCTCGATTTTTTCATGCAGATAACTGACATTAACCATGATTTCGGTAACGCCGTAACGGGACAGGTGCTCGACCAGGTAAGCCATCACCGGCTTGCCCAGGATCGGTATCATCGGTTTCGGTAAATCATAGGTCAGGGGGCGCACGCGAGTGCCCTTGCCTGCAGCCAGTATCATTGCTTTCATCGTCGATCGCTTTCCATCGTTGTTTGGGGTGGATGCAGCGTCCGGCCGGCGTATCGCCAGCCATCGGCCATCTTGCAAGCGCATGGGCGGCGCTATCCGTGTCCGCCCTGTGCGCCCGTCCAATCCTCTTTCAGCCTATCCCTTGCCTGCCGCTGCCTATGCCAGTTCGTGGTCCAGTTGCGCCACGATGCGCTGCGCGGCCCGGCCATCCCACAGATGCGGACGGCGGCCCTGCTTGCCTTCGCCGCGCAGCACCTTGCGCGCCTCGGCCACGATGCGCAGCGGATCCGTGCCAGCCAGGACATTGCTGCCCTCGTCGACGGTGACCGGACGCTCCGTGTTTTCACGGATGGTGATGCAGGGCACGCCCAGCGCCGTGGTTTCTTCCTGCAAGCCGCCGCTGTCGGTCAGCACCAGCGCCGCATCCTTCCACAGGTCGAGGAAGGCCATGTAGCCTTGCGGCCCCACCAGCGTGATGTTCGGCCCAAGGTCGATGCCAAACTTGTCGAGGTTGGCGCGCGTGCGTGGATGCACGGGAAAGATCAGGGGCAGGTCCGCGGCGATCTCGACCAGCGCGCCCGCCACCTTGCGCATGTCTTCTGCGCTGTCGACATTGCTCGGACGATGCAGGGTCACCACGCCATAGCGGGCTCCCGCGCCGCTGTGCGCCGCCTTGAAGCCCGACGTTTCAAATTGCTGCGGCGACTCCCGGCCAAGTTTCTCGGCCTGGTAAAGCACGTTGTCGACCATGACGTGGCCCACGTAGTGCACGGCGGATTCCGACTTGCCTTCACGCCGCAAATGCTCGACGGCGCTCGGTTCGGTGACGAAGAACCAGTCCGAGATACTGTCCGTCACGAGACGGTTGATCTCTTCCGGCATGCCCATGTCGCCGCTGCGCAGGCCAGCCTCCACGTGTGCCACGGGAATGCCGAGTTTTTTCGCCGCAATCGAGCAGGCCAGCGTGGAATTGACGTCGCCTACCACCAGCACGGCGGCGGGCCGCTCGGCCTGGCACAGTTGCTCGAAGGCCAGCATGATCTTGCCCGTCTGTTCCGCGTGCGTGCCGCCGCCTGCCGCCATGAAGACGTCCGGCTCGGGGATACCCAGCTCTTCAAAAAACACGTCGTTCATCTCGCGGTCGTAGTGCTGGCCCGTATGGATGATCTTGAACGCCAGGCGCGCATGGCCTTGCAACGCGCGCACGATGGGCGCGATCTTCATGAAATTGGGCCGTGCGCCGGCCACCAGGTAAATCGTCTTCATGATGCCAGCTCCTGTTCCGCTGGCCAGTAGCGGTCCACCAGTTCGCGCGTATTGCGGATATTGCCGCGGCTGGAGGCGCCAAAGACAATCGATTCGATGTTCGGCTGCTGGCACACCCATTCGATCGCTTCTTCGGGAGCGATCGCGCCCGAGGCGAAGACGGACATGGCGATCGCGCGGAACTTGCGGTCGCGCAAGGCGCTCTGGTAGGCGTCGAAGCCGCCGGACATGCGGAACCCCACCTTGTTGATGTTCGAGCAGACGATGGGATTGTCGATGCCCTGCTCTTCGAGCACGTCGAGCAGCATCGGCAGGTTCATCGTGATGAAGCCGGGCTCGGCGTTGTAGCGCTTGCGCACGTGGTTGGCGAAGATCGAGAAGGCTTCCTTGAAGCCCAGGCCCAGCAGCAGGTCGACCACCACGTTCTGCAGGAAGATCACGGGCGTATTCAGGCCGGCAAACATTTTCATTTCCGCATCCACCAGCAGGGTAATGATGCCTTCGATATCCTTGGTCGCCAATGCCTTGCCGCCACGCAGGGCCGCGTTCAGGAAGCCTTCATCGGGCGTAAAACGCCTGAGCGCGCCCATGATGCCGTCTTCCGTGACGGCATTCGCATATTTGTGGGCATACGGCATGCAAGGCATGAATTTGAAGTCCTTGTAGCGCACCGGGTCGGCGCGCATGTGATCGCACACCTGTGCGATACGGTCATGGGTCGTGCACATGAAGGATTTCACCCCTTCATCGTAGGCATTATCGAGCACCTTGATAACGGCCTTGATATCCTGGAAGCGCATCGCCTGGGCCCGCGCTTTTTCCTCCGACATATGATTCACACCGAAGAACTGATTATCACCAAATAACAAACGATCGAGTTGATCCATTTCCTGCTCCATTCATATTTCGTATCGAAATCCTGCTGCGCGACATGTCAGCGGCCAAAAAAGAAACCTTTTTTCTTCTTCGGCTGTTCTGGCAAGGCATCGCCGGACAGCACGCCAGGACCTTTTTCCGCGTCGGCGATCAGCATCGAGATCACGCGGTCGGTCGCCAGCGCCGAGGCGAACGAGTTGACATTGTCATCCGCGCGCTTGTCGACGATGCAACGTACGAAGTAATCGAGCTGCGCCGAGTATTCCTCGCCGCGCAGGTAAAAGTCGACCGGTTCCGTCAATTCCGTGGTGTTGCGCACGGTCCAGCCTTCGCCATAGCCTTCGGGTGCGCCGCTGGCGTCGCGCAGGTAGACCTGGACTTCCTGCCGGTCGGCGGTGATGCGGCCATTCTTGCCCCACACGCTGATCTTCGTCGACATCTTGCGGTAGGACTCATCGCTCCAGTTGACGGACAGCTGGGCGCTCTTGCCATCGGGGTAGTACAGGGTGGAAAACACTTCATCGTCCGTGTCGGCCGAGAAAATCTTGTTGAGCACGGAGCCGCCCACGCCGCGCGGCGCGCCGAAATACCAGTTCAGCAGGTTCAGTGGATGGGCCGCGTAGTCATACAGGCAACCGCCGCCTTCCGAGCGCTGGGTACGCCAGGTGGAACCTTTCGGCTTCAGCACCACCGGGCCATAGGCCTCGCCCAGCATATGCGTCACTTCGCCGATCACGTCCAGGTCCAGCAGGCGCTTGACCTCCTGGAAGGCGCCGACGAAGCGGTAGTGGTAGCCGACCTGGTTGACCAGGCCTTTTTCCGCCGCCAGGCGGGTCGCCTGCTCGCCTTCCTCGGTGTCGAGACAGAACGGCTTTTCGCAAAACACGTGGATATTCTTGTTCAGCGCGGCCAGCACCATCTTGCCATGCATGCTCGATGGCGTCGCGATGATCACGGCATCAAGTTCCAGTTCATTGAGCATGAGGTCGAAGTCCGTATAGGTCTTGACGCCCGTATATTTGCCCAGGATGTCGAGCATGTAGCCGGTGGCGTCGCAGACGGCCGCCAGTGTGACACCGGGATGTGCATTGATCATCGAGTGATGGGACAAGCCCATCTTGCCCAAGCCTACTACTGCGAGGCGTATCATATTATCCTGTCCTTTAGCGCTGCCGGGACGCTGACGGCCCGTGCCGCCATCGTCCCGGATGTTGTTAATCAAAATTTAGCCGTTGACGAGCTGCCGCTTGACCAGGTCATACGCGGCGCGGCCCTTTTCCAGCAAGCTGCGATTCGGTGGTTTCTGCGTTGCGCTGTCCAGGTAGGCCAGCGCCTGTGCGGCTGTCAGGGCAGGCCAGTGCTCGAAGGCGCCCACTTCCAGCAGGTGGCGGTCAACGTCGAGCAAGGCATCCTGGTAAACGGAGATGGTGGGGATGCCCAGCACGGCCATCTCGCGCGTCATGGTGCCGCCGGCGCCGATGAACAGGTCGCAATCGGGCGCGATATCGGCGATGTCGAGAGCAGTGGTGACCACGCGCACGCCGGCAAACTTGGGATCCTGGTAATGCACGCCCTGCTCTTTTCCTCGCGGCAATAACACGATATCGACCCTGTCTTTCATGCCCAACAGCAACTCATCAAGGAAGTTGCGGCTACCTTTGTAATACTGGGCAGTCCATGGTTCCGGACGGATATACACCACGGGCCGCGCGCGCCCTGTCCGCTGCTGTACGGCTTTGGTGCCGAGGCGCTGGTCCAGCTCCCACAGGTAAATCCCTTCCTTGACGCCCGGATAATGCAGGACCTTGCGCGGATTGGCCCACTGCTTCTTGAGTTTTTCCATGCCGAGAAACTCCGGCACCATGATGCGATTGGCAAACAAGAACGCGGGAATATTGCCTGCCGCATGCTCGTTATCGTTCATGTAGATGGAGCGGATGCCCATCAGGCGTGCCGCCACCGGCGAATGGAAAGAGCTCTGCGAGATCGCCACGTCGATTTTCTTGCCACTCAAAAAGCGGCACAGCTGGTAGACGCGCACGGGGAAACCAAACAGCTTGGCCGACAGCTGGCCGCCGTAATGCTTGCCCACCACCGTGTACTTGAAGCCATGCAAGTCGAGCAGCTCGACCGTATTGGCCAGCGGCCGGCACGTGATCACGACCTCGTGTTCGCGTTCCAGTTCGCGGATCATGGCCGCAAACATATTGATGTGCGGCGAGTTGGTCAGTTCAAACCAGATACGCATGAATTACCCTTGCAACAATAAAAAAATGCCGCGCTGCTGCGCGGCGCCGCCCATTACAGGCGCCAGACCTTGATGCCCACCTCTTCCAGCGCCTGCTGGTCGAAACACGCCTTGACGTCGATGAAGCAGCCGCTCTTGATCAGCTTGCGCTGCAGCTCTTCCACCGGCAGGTCGAGCAATTGCTGATGCGATACGGCCGCCACGATCGCGTCGGCACGCGGCAACTCTTCCCAGCTGAACAGGCGCACGCCATACTCGTGCATCGCTTCTTCCTGTTCCGCATATGGATCGTGCACGAATACTTCCACGCCATAGGTCTTCAGTTCGCGGATCACGTCGCCCACCTTCGAGTTGCGCAGGTCGGCGCAGTTTTCCTTGAATGTCAGCCCCAGCACGTTGACGCGGGCGCCCTTGATGTAGCTGCCAGAGGCGATCATGTTCTTGATGGTCTGCTCGGCGATGTACTTGCCCATGCCATCGTTGATGCGGCGCCCGGCCAGGATCACCTGCGGGTGATAGCCGAGCATTTCCGCCTTGTGCGTCAGGTAATACGGGTCGACTCCGATGCAATGGCCACCCACCAGCCCCGGCGAGAACTTCAGGAAATTCCACTTGGTGCCGGCCGCCTTCAGCACTTCCGACGTATCGATGCCGATCTTGTCGAAAATGATCGCCAGCTCGTTCATCAACGCGATATTCAGGTCGCGCTGGGTGTTTTCGATCACCTTGCACGCTTCCGCCGCCTTGATGCTGGAGCAGCGGTGCACGCCCGGCTCGACGATGGTTTCGTACATAGAGGCAACGCGCTCGAGCGTCTGCGGCGTGTCGCCCGATACGACCTTGATGACATTCGTCAACATATGCTTGCGGTCGCCCGGATTGATACGCTCTGGGGAATAGCCGACAAAAAAGTCCTGCTTCCACTTCAAGCCGGAGACCTCTTCCAGCACGGGGATACACACCTCTTCGGTTGCGCCCGGATACACGGTCGATTCATAGACGACGATAGCGCCCTTTTTCAGGTACTGGCCCACCGTACGGCTGGCGCCGATCAAGGGCGAGAAATCTGGATTGTGCGCCTGGTCGACGGGAGTCGGCACGGCCACGATGATAATATCGGCCTCGGCCAGTACCTGCGGCTCGGAAGAATACTCGGCGTGCACGGCCGCGGCCATTTGGTGGTCGCTCAGTTCACGAGAAGGATCTGTGCCGCGCTGGCAGGACTGAACCTTCTCTACAGAAATATCAAAGCCGATGGTACGCCCCAGCTTGCCAAACTCCACGACCAGGGGCAGGCCTACGTAGCCCAGGCCAATCACTGCGATTGTTGTCATAATAAAACCTTCGAAAAAATTCAATATTTGCCAGGCAGATACCTGTCGACATGTTATGCCCGCCACTCCGTCTAGGTGGCACGTTCCAGCTCTCCGTAAAGCTGAGAAAGTTGCGTCATCACAACATCTGTACTGTAGCGTCCGACTATGGTGGCACGTGCCTTGTCCCCTATGCTGCGACGCAGCGCAACATCGCGGAACAGCTGCCGGAAAGCATTGACCAATTGATCCACATCGCCAACAGCCACCAACACGCCATTTTCATGATCCTGCACCGCTTCCGGAATGCCCCCCACAGGAGTGACCACCACGGCTTTTCCTGAGGCCATTGCTTCGAGCATGGACATCGGCAGGCCTTCGTTATAGGAAGGGAGCGTAAACACGGCGGCTCGCCGAAGCTGGCTATCGCGCTCCTGCTGACCTATCCAGCCAAGCAAGGTGACATGCGCGCTCACCTGCAATTCGGCCGCAACACGCTCGACTTCTTGCAGATCGCCATCGCCACCGATCACAAGCATAATTTCCGGAAACTCGTCCTTCAACCGGGCCACCGCTGCCAACAAGTCAAAAATACCCTTGCCCTTGCCGGCGCGTCCGAGAAACAAAATACGCCCGGGTTCTTCCAATGCAGGGTTCATGTCCGCAGGAAGTGCAACGGAATTGGCGATAACCCGCACTTTGGCCGACGGCACGAGCGTGTGCAAGAAATCAGCCCAGCTATCCGACAGCGTGATGACGGCCGAGCTGCGCGCGATCGTATGACGTATCCACCAGCGCGCCAGCGGTCCCGACTCCTCCATCACGAATTGCCGGAACTCTCCGCCATGCAGATGGAATACGGTCTTGCGGCCACCCATTCTGGCGATCGCCAGCAGCAGCGATTTCCGAAAAAAACTGGCGCGGCATGCAGAATGGACATGCACGACCACGCGACGGCGCGTCAAGCAGACCCAGCTCAAAGCGGCGATGGCCTCCAGCGCCGTCAGTATCTTGCGCACACCTGTGCCATTTGCATGCGTAACGATGTAGCGAACCTGATTGCGCTCAAAAAAGCCCTGTTGCCTTAACACCGAGGCGACAGTCGCAATTCCGCCCTGCCCCTCGGGATCGGTTCCTAACATCAACACTTTGCACTCTTTCACTCTGCCCCCTATGGTTCAGCAATTATCCTTGTCGGGTCAGCGCGACAGAGAAACTCAATATACTTGCAAAGCTCAAGGCATTGAAAACACAGCCGCCAGACAAGTCAGTTCCGCACCAACCATTGTCGTTTTTCTATTGTTGCATACTGCTGCAACATTGCGGCAGTACATTTTGCAGCACAGCAGAATCGTTATACTTGTAGTCATAAAGAGTGACTATTCTACAACATAAAATGTAATTTTTGAATGGCGCGCCCCCAATCGCGCGCCCCCGCCCGGCTCCCGCCAAAAGATCAACTGAAAGCGGTATCATGTGCCATAATTATTGTATTGTAATTAATTATTTCATCTGCGCGCGCAGCCTGGCCTGCCTGCTGCGGGACCTGACCTATCCAGGAAGGGCAGCAGCGTGGTTTCACAAAACCAGATTGTTGCAACGCGATAGAAAGCAAAGAACATGTTTTCAGCACTACGTTACAAAATCATCGATCTGGCCCGCGGTACCGATTCGATTAGCTTGCTCAAGGCCTTAAGACAGTGGCAATTCGAAAGTCACGACCAATTGCAGGCGCGCGAAAAGGTCCAGCTTGAGAACTACTTCGACGCGATGCGCAGCGCCCTGCCCCTGTTCCGCGACGTCGAACATTTCAACGACCTGCCCGTACTGGACAAGCGCTTCATCAATACCCATCGGGAACAACTGCTCAACCCGCAATACAAGGGCAAGGTCATACGTAAGAAAACCGGCGGCTCCACCGGGGAACCGCTCGTCTACTACAGCAGCACCGAATCACAATCCTATCTATGGGCGGGCATATTCCTGGCATGGGAAGCGGCCGGCTTTCGACTGGGCGACAAAGTAGCATTCCTGGCAGGATCTTCGCTATTCGGCAATGGTTACAAGCAGCGCATTTACTATCGTTTACTCAATGTCAGCGTACTGTCGGCCTTTGACATGTCGCCCCAGCGCATGGACGACTACAATGCCGCCTTAAGCAATGACAACTTTCGCCTGCTGTACGGCTACGCTTCGGCCATTCACCGGCTGGCGCGCCACCGGCTGGCTTCGGGAACACGTACGCGCCACGCGCTGCGCGGGATCGTCTGCACCGCCGAAGTGCTGACACCATCAATGCGTGCCGATATCGAAGCCGCGTTCGGCGTCCCCTGCTATAGCCAGTATGGTTGCAATGAAGCAGGCATTTCCGCGTTTGAATGCGAACACCGCGATGGCATGCACCTGATTTCAACGCGCAGCCACGCCGAAGTCATGCCGGATGGCCGCCTGGTCGCCACCGACATGGCCAACCAGGCCATGTTTCTGCCCCGTTGCGACACGGGGGACCTGGTGCGCATGACCGGCCGCGTGTGCACCTGCGGGCGCAGCCTGCCGCTCATTGACGAAGTCGCCGGGAGGCAAAACGACATGGTGCTCGACCCGTCTGGCGGCGCCGTGCACTCGGAATTCTTCACGCACCTGTTCCGCGAAGATGCTCAAATTCATTCATTCCAAGTGGTATTCGATGCACAGCGCCTGGAAATCAATCTGCACGGTAACTGCAGCGAAGGCAACCTGACGCTAAGCGAGCACTATCGCGACCGCATCAAGGCATCATTGGCATTCGCGCAGCTGGACTTTGTCTACAATGCGCCATTTTTGCTGCAGGCAAACGGCAAGCATCGCTTCGTATTGCGCCGCCCACCCGTCTGATTCTTGCTCAGCGCGCCACCATGCTCCTGTACTGGAGCGCAACGGCAGAGGCAATCACGCGGTAGCTGCGCTGCGCTTCAATATATGCAGGACCACTGGCTGCACGCGCGCGCGCAGCCGGCACATCACGCAGAATGTGCAACAAGCCATCGGCCATGGCCTCGGTTGAGCTTTCCACCAGCCAACCGGCATCGCTGCCTTCCAGCACACGCACCTGATCCGGACTGTCATTGGCCACCACCGGCATGCCGAGTGCCAGATACTCCAGTAACTTGGTCGGAGAGGAAACATCATAAACCTGGCTGCGAGGGATGTACGACACGGCGGCATCGGCTCCCATCAGCAACTTCCACGCCTGCTCAGACGGTAGCCAACCGGTTATCCGCACGGCTTCACCCAGACCCAGTTGCTCCGCATGGGCCTGCAATTGCGCCACGTCCTGCTGCCGCGCCGCGCCGCCGATCAATAGCAAGCGGGCGTCCGGCACGGTGGCTCGCACAATAGCCAGCGCATCAATCATGCGCACAATCTGACGGCTGGGATCGAGCGTGCCCAGATAGGCAACCAAAGGCCCCTCCGCCCAGTCAGGCAACTGCTCGCCACGTACGGTCTCTGCCGCCAGCACTTCAGTATTGACCCCCATCGGCACGGCGCTCAGGCGCTCCCTGGGCACGCCTTTGGCTGCCATCATTTCCAGCATGGCTTCGCTTTGCACAAAAACGTGTTGTGCATACGGCAGAATAAAGCGATACAAGATGCTTTCTTCCAGCAGGCCTTTGAACAACACCAGCCGATTACGCAAGCCACCATGCTCGGCGACCAGCGCGCGCGCGCGCGCGATGCGTCCCTCGCACATCAAAAAGGACATCCAGTAAGCGAAGGGAATGCCCTTGCAGCGCGCAATCACCAGGCCCAGCAAGCCAATCGACACCATATCGCGCACCTGAATCACGGCACAGTGGCGGCGGCTGGCCCGTAAGAGCGCTGCCGTGCAGGTAGCAAGAAAGGAAAGTTCTCGACGCAAACGCCCGCCGCCTTGGGCACTAACTTCCACCCGTTCAAATTGTGCCGGCACAGCCGACACGGCAAGCTCGGAAGGTTTTCCCACCAATGCACAGCGGACACCATGGCGCGGCAAATAATCCCCAAACAGAACGGCAACATCGGCACGGAACGTTGGCAATGCCTCGGGAACAATTTGTAAAATATGCATATCCGCCCCCTTTTTGCACGTACTGTCCACTGGTGAACCCATCATAAATATTACCCAATATATGATATAATTATTGCAATTATATCATGCTGAATTTATGCCACAAGCGGCGTAGTTACGTTTGTGCGCAAGGCATGAGTGCGACGCTTTTCACGATGTCCCCTTCCAAAATGAAAACACCCTATAAGCTTCGCAACTTATAGGGTGGAGAGCAGGCATCTCATCGACCGCCTGCTATGGCAAACAGACGGTTTCAAGCAGCAAACGGACTGGTACTCAGTTGGCGACCGTCACCACCTGCGTACCGACCGTCACCTGCCTGCTCGTTGCATTCGGCGTTACTGTGACCGGAAGGTTCTTGCAGCCGACATCCAGCAAGACCAGAAACTCCGCGTTTGCTGCGCTGGAGGTGCGCACAAACGCCCCATGCTCTTCATAGCTGCCAGGTTTTGGCGGCGGCCCCGTCCGGCGCTCGAAGCGCAAGCCCGTATTAGGAAGCGGCTTGAGGCAGACAGAGCGCCCTTGGTTAACCACAGACACATTGCCGCTGGCATCGACCAGTATCGGCGCGGCGGAATGGAAGTTCCACTCAAAGATACGGGCCGTCGGCGAGCTTAGCTTGTCACGCACCAACACGGCATCGCTGCTACGCAAGTACCACAACTGGCGTACCGCAGAGCTCAGGGCACCACCATACGCTGCAGTGGCATTGCCGGCAACATAATCAAGTGCTGGGGTTGTCGAGAACGAAGTGATGGCACCATTGCGCACCAGCGTCTCACGATAGCCACTAACCATCTGGCCTACACCACTGTCGAACGTGATCGAATTGGCCGATTTCGTCTGACGATACCAGGAGGTGGTCATCGGCGAGCCATACCAGTCATACCAGCCCGTTTCAATCAACAGCGGCACGCCGGCGCTGGTGAGCACGAAGCTATTCTGATTGCCGTGACTATGCGAGAACGAGCCATACGGTGTGGACTTAAAATAAACGGAGGTGCGTCCCAGGTCCGCCAGATTGCTGTGCATGGCACTCCAGCCGATGCTGGGGAAAAGCGCCGCGTTGGCAGGCGGCCGCGGCGCTTCCGTCACGGTCGACACGGGCAGCGGATATGGTGCCTGCAGTAAGCTCAGCATATCTTCATTACTGCTAATGCTATTGACATACCATGCCGCCTCCGGCGTCGCAAAGCGCGACACATAGGCTTTCAGAACACGATACACCGGCTCGGTTTCCTTGCCGTCACCGAACAAGTGGGTCTTGGTGCCAGGCGGAACAAACTCCATGAAGAAGCGCGCCAGTCCCAGCGACCATGGTTTCTCAAACAGATTGATGCCGGTCGCATGCAACAGCGGTTGCCAGACCTGCAAGGAATAATCCACCGCGTATTCCGCATACGCCGTACCGTCCGAATAGCCCCCCTCCGGACCACTCCAGACCATCAGGGAACTGGCGAAATAGCGCACCGAAAAGTCGAACCAAGTGGTCGCCTCCGGAATATCGCCCAGCGCCAAGGCCGATATGCCTGCCAAGAAACCGATATTGGTAGCGGTCGACGCATCGAAAGGCAACTGCTCGATACCGCCGGCCGTCCCAAGTAACTCTTGGTAAATCACATCAGTACGTACCTTGACAGTTTGCAGCCACGCCGTACGCCGCGCCCCATTCAGTGCAGAAGCCAGGGTATCGATGGCCTTGCTCATGGTCAAGGCAATAGCACGGCTACCTTGCACCTGGTTGGCATAGCTGGTCGGTCCATTCGGATTGAGCGCCGCGAGGGCATCACCGCGACGCAAGGCTTCCGTCAGAAATCGCTGCTCCCCCGTCAAACGATATAGCAATGCCGATGCTTCCAGTTGCCGGGCATTGAGACTGATCAGACCGCGGATGGACGTCATTTGCGCCGCATATGCCGCCGTCATCACATTGCTCGCAACGAGCGGCCAGTCCGCATCGGCAGGCAGGGCAACTGCCGTCGTTTGTCGCAGGACTTCATTTGTCATCCCCAGCAGGGCATTGCCCCGTTCGGCTTTCATGGCTGGCGTCCATGCGCTCGCGATAGGCAAGGCAGATGACAGGCCGCGCGGGCGCGGCCGCTTCAGTACATTTGCCCGCAACACAGCATTTTCAGGCAAGACAAAGGGTTTCGACGAAGCATTGATTTCGAACGGCCGCTCATCGGACCAGAGTGTGCCGTTGGTCGGCCGCACACGCCAGGTATACACACCCGAGGGCAGGGTTTCGTTGGGCAAATACCAATTACGCGTACTCGTGTACGTCCGCACTACTGTCGTGCCAGAGCGTATCTCAAGTGTGTAGGAACTGGGATTGGTGGAATATCGCGCCCAACTGAATGTCGGTGGATTTTGCACCTGTATCTGCCGGTTTCCAGGCATCGGCCGGACAACCAACGCATCCGTTGATTGCGCCCAGTCCGCACTGGCATAGGGGCATAGAGGGAACAGCAACCAGGCGGCAACATACAGGGTTCTTTTAGCGGCGTTCATGCTGCAATCTCCATGAGGATATCAAACTTTTTCCCGAGCGATATCAACAATTACCCACCATGGCATTCCATAAATGGCGCTGGCATGACATACCTGAAGTAACAGCTCCCGGTCTTCTTGATGCACCTTTTACCACATCGGCTAAAGACATTTTTACCACCTCGGCTAAGGACGATTATACCGAAATTACCTACCAACAATCCATAATATTAATTGCGCTTGCCTAACTCACGCCATAACTCCCACCGTTTAAGCATGGAAGCGTTGCCCAGGGAACACATAAGCACAGTCACGGCCCAGCGCGCAGAAATGGCACAGCGCGCGGCGCGGTAAAGCTCGGCTAACGCAACACGCCGCCGCCCTTCCTGCAAGGCAAAACGGGCCACGCTCACCCTCGCATCGGAAACTATACGCAATGCGGGACGACGCGAAGGATCGGCTGCGGGCAGCAAAGTCGCGCGCTGTTCCAGACGCAAAAAAAACGGTGGCAGCGATTGTAAATTATGCACAGCGGTCAAACTGCCGGCAACCTCCACCCGATATGCCACCAGCCGCGCGGGACAGTAGACCAAGCGTAACTTTTCCGCCAGCCTGAACCAGAGGTCCTGATCCTCGCCAAAGTTTTCTCCCACTGGAAAGCAAGGCTGCATGTCCTGCAACACACGCCGCGGCACGGCCACCGATCCGGTGAAAAAAAATGGGCCGTGACGATGGCGATGCGCAAAGAAATTATCAATGACAATAATATCGGAAGGCACATCCCACTCGGCCTCGTCTGCGCCGCTGACGCGCCCATAAGCGCTCGCATAGAAGGCGCCATCAGGATGCCGGCGCGCCATCGCGCACACGGTTTCGAGATAGGCAGGGCCATACCAGTCATCTGCGTCCAGAAAACAGATCAACTCGCCGCGCGCGGCGGCCACGCCCGCATTGCGCGCACGCGATACGCCGCCATTGGCCTGACGTATCAACCGCACGCGCGGATCGCGCATGGCCTCCACCACCGCCGCGCCGCCGTCGCGCGAGCCGTCGTCCACCACGATGACTTCCAGCTCCTGGTGTGTCTGCGCCAGCACGGAAGCAACCGCCGCCTGCACATACTTCTCCTTGTTATACAAGGGAACGATAACCGAACAGAGCATCAGGACCAGCTCTCATCGATTGCATGTCGGCGGGCTATTACTCGATCGCGCTGGAGTTTGGATGCCGGCTCATAGTATCGGGCCAGCACCGCCAGTAGCAGCATATGAATCGGCAAATCCGGCCCAAGGCTGGCCATCGATAGTGGCACTTCGCTGATCGAACGGCAAATCAGCAGGATGAAGATGGCCAGTGACAAACCCTGGCTTGCCTTGACAGTCCTGCCAACGAAAACAGCAATCACCAGGGTGTAGAACACGAGGCCGCCAGCACCTACGCCGCCAGCACTGGACAAGCTCTGGAAAAACTGGCTGTGTGCATGCGTGGCGAACGGCATGCCGATACTGTTACGGAAGGCTTCGTCAAAGATGTTAAGGCCATAGCCGAAGACCGGATACTTGTGCCACTCTTCAATGGCCACCTGCCAGATCTGGTCGCGCCCCATGAAGGTCATCAGATCCGCACCGTCGCTGGTCGTAAAGAAGCGTGCGATCTTGTCGCCGGCCCCCCCGAACATAAACACAATACACAATCCCGCGCCGCCAAACATCACCAGCAGCACCAGCAGCACCGGCAAATGGGGGCGTTGGAAATCCTGGATACGGGCATTAATTTCATCGCGACGGCTATACCAGGCCAACACGACAGCAGACAGCATAAAAGCGATCCAGCTGGTCTTCGACTGTGTCAAAAAGAGGCTGAGTCCACCCATGGCCCAACCAATACGCATCAGCCAGACATTCTTGAATGGCTGGTACCACAGGCATAGCATAAACAGCACGCTCAATACCCCCATGCTATTGGCATGAATGGTCAGGCCAGCATAGCGCAGCTTCAGGCCGGGAATCAGGCCATGGTAATTCGTGCTCATCACCAGGCTATGCTTCCACAGCAGACAAACGGCACTGGCACCAAGCAGGAGATACAAGGCATTTCGCAAGGCGATCGTCATCGCATCCACATCGGCTTTGGTGTTGGCCAGCAGCGCCGCCTGGCAAGCCAGCAGCGCGTACAGGAACTCGTGCGATACGTAAGGATATTGGCCAAACAGGCCCGGACTGAGCGTATTCGTAACGAAGAATGCCCAGAAAGCAAACAACAGCATGCCAGGCAACGGTTTGCAATGTTTGTCAGTCAGCATGCGTCGCAGGATGCGCTCGCCGCAGGCAAAGATCAGGAAGATCGAATTCAGGCGCCCAACCCAAGTCACGATGGGACTCTTGACGGAAATCGCCGCCACCACATCTTCGGGGAACGCCAAGTCGCGCGTCGACAAGAGGATGGACAAGGCATAGTTCAGCAGAATCAGGTAAGGAATATACTGCATCACCCCCAATTCACGGTTCCTTCCCCAGTGCGCGCTCAATGCGGCACCCGCCACGACAGCGATTGCTGCAATCAGAACTACCAGGCCGACGATAAATTCAATCATATCAATCTCATCATACTGAACATTTACTGCGAAGATAAACACCGACCCGTGCCGGCACCGGCGGACTGAAGCGTCCAAGCAGGTCGACGATGCGCCGTCCAAGCAATTGTGGATGACTCAGTCCGGCCAGCAAACACAGGCCGCCGCCGCCAAATGAGCCGAGCAACAAGGCCGGCAGAGGCCCATGCCCGGCGGCATGTCCCAGCAGGGAGCCGCCATGGGCACCGGCCGCCGCGAGCGACATCAACACAACGGAGCGCCAGGCACTGGGCCACAAGTCCGCCGGTCCCAGTTGCAGACGGCGGCATGCCGCCGTGCCGATCACCAGCGCGCGTGCCAGCAAGGTACCAGCGGCGATGACGGCGACCACCAGCACGCCCAAGCCAGCGAACTGCCAGAGCGCCAGGCAAGCCAGCACGATCAGTGGCATCTGCAACAATGACTCCAGATGCTTGCCGCCCGTATTCCACAAGATCGGCGTGGACATGCCCCAAGTGACGTAGGCAGGCATGCCCAAAGCCAAGATGGCCAGGACCCGACTCGACTCGTGCCAGGCGTCGCCATACAAAGTGGCGATCAGATCGCCGGCCAGGCAGGCAAGCACAACGAACACGGGGCCGATGACGATCCAGGTGGCGGCGATCACGGACAGATAGGCCTGCCGCAGGCCGGGTAGATCATCCTGCAGACGGGCGCCGGCGGCCAGGAAGGCGGGCTGCAGCGCACTGAGAAACAGCGAATTGGGCGTATTGGCCAGGTTATAGCCAACCGCATACACACCCACCGCATGCGCATTGAGCATGCGCCCGAGAAAAACACGGTCCAGGTTATTCAAGAACCAGTTGCTCAGGTTAGTAATGAATACAGTGCTGCCCGTATTCGTCGAGCGGCGTGCCCCCGCGTACCACAGTAATGGACGCAGCGTATGAGGATTGCGGCAATATGTCAGGATCAGCAAGCTCAGTGCCTGTACCAGCCAGGCGCTGACCAAGGTCCAGACACCGGCGCCCATCAGTGCCAGCGGCACACCCACGCACAGATAGCCCAGCGCATAGCTGAGAATCTGTGCAATGTTAAGCCAGCGAAAATTAAGCTGGCGGCGCAACAGGTTACTGCTCGGCGCCGTCATCGCGCTGAGCAAACACGTCAGGCTCAGCCAGCAGACGATCGACTCCAGGCGCGGTTCCTTGAAATAGGCGGCGATCCACGGCGCCAGCAGATACAGGCCCAGCATGGCAGCCCCGCCGGACAGGCACTGCCACGTGAAGGCAAAGCGAATATCGTCGTCATGCAGTTCCTGATTTTGCACGAGCCCCCAGGCAAAACCGAAGTCAGCCAGGAAAGTGCTCAGGGTCATGACCAGCAATCCCATGGCAAACAGGCCATAGATTTCCGGCCCAAGCAGGCGGGCCAGCACGATCTGCACCCCCATTTGCAGCACGAAGCGGGTCACCGTACCTAGCGCGGCCCACTTGACGGCACTTACCGCCCGCGTTTTGATGTCAGCGCTGGCGGGCATGGCAGGACGTGAGGGAGGGAAAAGCGCTCAAGCGCGGCGGAGAAGTGTTGATGGCGATTCCTATCGATAAAATTTCAGGGTGCGTACGCCGGCAGGCGACGCACCGGCGCTTGGCTCAACCGGGGAAACTGCCGATGATGCGCGCGCGGTCCTGCGGCTTCATACTCAACAGCATGGCGCGCACAAAGCCTTCCTGTACCGCGTAGGCGGCCCCCGTGTCGCTATCGATACTCGATACGCGTACCAGCATGGCATCGGGAATCGCCCCGCTCAAGCCATAGCGCAGCTCTTGCATGCGTTGGTCCATGCCGGGAGTGAGCGCCTTGTCGCCCACGGTAATCCAATAGGTGATCGGCTCCTGGCGCGGGCCATTGATGGCATACAAGTGCTTCACCGGTATCGCGCCGTAAGCGGTGCTGATCTCGCCACGGCCCGACTTCTGCACCTCGAAACCTTGTGCGCCATAGCAGACTTCCGGCAGATGGACAGCCATATTGCTGCTCTGGTCGCCACCATAGGCAATCGACAGCATCACGCGGTTTCCCTGCGGATCGACATACGTGCGAGATAGTATCTGGTTGTATATCTTGTCCAGGCGCGCCTGGGTTTCCGGATCGACTTGCAGCGGAATGATGGTCGTGTCGATGGTCCAGCCGCCAAATTCCACAGGAATGATCTCGGCGAGTTGGAACAAGCTTTTGCTATCGGCAATCTTGACATTCGGCGTCAGATGCTTGGCCAGACCGGCAGATGCCACCATCAGGATGCCTGCCAGCACACTGACCTGGACGGAACGACTAATCGCTTTCATGCTTGACTCCGTAAAACTTTGTGCTCGCGCATTTTTACTATCCATTGCAGCAAGGTATCGGCGGACAAAATCAGGATCAGCGCCGTAATGAACAGCACCATGCCGGCAAAACCGTGCAGGAAGCCCTGCCCTGCGGCATCGCCGAAATAATAGGTAATCAGGGTCAGCACGATGACGCGCACGACGTTGGCCGAGAACGAGATCGGGATAATCAGGATGGCCAGGGCGATATTGCGCAAGGCCGACGTGTGGCGCACGATATTCAGGTAAAACAGGCCCAGCGCCTCCAGCGACAGCAAGGTCTGCAGACCGGCGCAAGCATCCGCCACCATCAGCTGGTACTGGCCGATCTGCAGGATCACGCCCGTGCGGGCGATCGGATAACCGGCAAAAAACAGCAGATGCTCGACCACGTACGACACGGCCATCTTCATCGGCATCGTCAGCATGATGACGATCTGGGCCGGCAGCGGCACCATGAACAGCATGAAGAAGAACGGGAACCACAATACTTTCAGGGCACGCAAGCCCCGTTTCAGCAACAATACGGCCGCCAGCATCCAGATGAAGGAGCCGATTTCAAAGGCGATGATATGTTGCGAACGGCCCAGCACGTACAGCACCAGGGCGACGGCCAGCACCACCCAGCCCAGCGCGGTAGGTTCGCTGCCACGGGTTTTTTCCAGCATGCCCGGCCAGTTGCGCCAGATCAGCCACAGCGACAGGAACAGGATGATGGGGCCGTGCGCCTGCTCTTCCGTCGCCCAGATGCCGCCAAACAGGCCGGCAAAAGATGGAATGTACATGGCCAGCAAGCCGATGGCCAATGGCAGCCATTCTGGCAAGTATTCCTTGCATTGTTGCAAGTTCAGGCCAGACCACCGCTTGGCTTGCGTATTCATTTAGAAATCCACCATCACGGAACCGACCACCTTGGCGCCGCTTTGCACGATCTGCTCGGCCATGGCGTTGATGTCGCTCAACAGGGATTGATTCTTGCGCGCCACGATCAGCACGCCACCAGCGCGCGCCGCAATGGCCATCGCATCGGAACCGAGCGCATACGCGGCCACGTCATAGATGACGATGTCGAACAGCGACTCGAGTTCCGTGTTCAGGCTGGCAAACGAGCTACGGCTCAGCAACTCCTGCGGATTCGGCGGCAAGGTACCGGATCCCAGCACGGACAAGTCGACGAACGATTCGACCTTGGTGATGGCATCGAGCTGGGCGCGTCCGGCGAGCACGTCGGACAGACCCTGGCGCGTCTGGACAGCGAAAATTTCATGCTGGCGCGGATTGCGCAAGTTGGCGTCGACCAGCAGGGTGCGTTCACCCAGCTGCGAAAACACAACAGCCAGGTTGGCCGCAAACAGGCTGGCGCCGTCGCCGGACGCGCCGCCCAGCACCACCAGCGCCTTGTGTCCGCGGGCAAACCAGCGCAGCATGACCTGGCTGCGGATAGCGCGCAGCGTTTCCACTTGCGGGCTGAACGGTTCGTAAGCTGCCACCAGCAGCTCCGAATACTTGCCCTCGCCTTTTTGCAGGTAGGGATAATCGAACTGGCGTGCCAGCACTTGCTGGATGTCGGCTTCCGTGATCAGGCCCAGGCGCAGGGCCGCTTCGCCGAAGCGGATGCCGAGTTCCTTTTGCATGCGCAGCACGCGCTCGGCGTTCTCGGGCGTGATCTTGCCCGACTCGAGCAGCAGACCGCCAATACTGGAGTCGCCGGTACGTGGCACGGTGTTCATCGAAATGGGGAGCGCGGCTTGGTTCATCGTCATATCCATGTTTTAACGTAAGCGCAGGCGGCGCGGCAGAATGCCGTTCAACACACCTTTTTTGCGCGGCGACTTGCGGGCATTCCAGTCGATGGCGCCGAAGACGGGAATCTGCAGCGTTTCTTGCAAGTCGGCTTCCGAACGCACGCGGCGATACAGCATCTCGATCACGATGGCCAGGCCTACGCCCAGCAAAGTGCCGAGGAAAATCGACAGCAAGGTATTGAGCAGCACGCGCGGACCGGCCGGATCGATCGGCGGCACGGCAGGATTGAGTACGGAAATATCCGATTGCTCCGCCTGGCCTTCGATGCGCGTTTGCGACAGGCGCTGCGACGTCACGTCAAAGGCGCGCTGGGCGCTCTCGACATCTTTCATCAGCACGCCCATCTCATCGCGTGTACGGTTCAGCTCCAGCACCTTGGTTTTTTGCGCCTGCAGGGCGGCGCGCACTGCCGCTTCGCGCTGTTGCAGGATCTGCGCATTGTTGCCCACGCTGCTAGAAGTATTGGCCAGCTGTTCGCGCAGGTCGGCGCGCAGCTTGTCGACTTCCGCCTTGGCGCTCTCGTATTGCGGGTGATTGCGGCCCAGGCGCTGGGCGATTTCCGCCAGCTTGCCTTCGGCATTGCCCAGGCCGATTTTCAAGTTCTGGATCAGCGGATTGGACGACACGTCGGGCGAGGCCATGCCATTGCTGCCCTGCGCCATGCGCTGGCGCGACGACGCCTCCATCGACTGCCCCTGGGCCATGACCAATTGCGCCGACAAGTCATTCAGGCGGTTCGACTCGACATCGAGGCGGTTGTCAACGCTGACGATGCCATTGTCCTGCTGGTATTTGGAGAGCTTGCTTTGCGCTACTTCCAGGTTATCGCGCAGCAACTTGGTCTGTTCGCTGAAATACGTCGAGACGCGGCGCATCGGATCGACCTTCAGCTGGATGCTGGTCTTTTGGTACTCGTCCGCAAAGGCATTTGCCACGGCGGCGACGAACTGCGGGTCGCTGCCCTTGAAGCTGATGTCGACCACGCTGCTTTCGCGCGATGGCACGATTTCCACTTTTTTCAGCAGCAGGTCGGCCAGCCAGTCGCGCACGGTGCCGCCCTTGCCTTCTGTCGCCTCATTGAATTGCGCGATCACGGCCGGACTTTCCGCCAGTTTCAAATGGTCGACGACGCGCAAGGCAACGTTCTTGCTGCTGATGATATCGATTTGCGTCGCCATAAAACCCGGCAACAATTGGCCCGGCATGGCCAAGCCAGTCAGCGGGTCGACACCTTTGTAGTTCAAGAGCAACGAACTTGTCGCCTTGTATGTTTTAGGCAAGAGCAAACTGACCGACAGCGTGCCGAGAACAGTGACCAACAGCGTGATCAAGATCAACTTCTTGTGTGCACGCAGGATCAGTAGGAGCTGTGACAAATTCATGGGGAAACCTCAACACAGAATGAAAAACATCCGACTTGCGCCGGAAAGATACGGACACTGGTTTAGAACAGGCTTTCCTGCACGTACACCATATCGTCAACTTGCAGCAGGTCATCATGCTTGGCGTTGATGATTTCCAGCTTGCCAGCCTCATCACGGCGCTTGATGCGAATACCGCGCTCGGTGCCACGCTGCGTCAAGCCACCGCCGACGGACAATGCCTGCAGCACCGTCATCGAACGCTCGAGACGGAAGGCCCCCGGACGCTGGACTTCGCCGTAGATATAGAAGCGCGGCGCGCGCTCGACAAAGATCACGTCGTTGCCGCCTACGTCCAGGTCGCGGTTCAGGTCGGCCGAGCGCACCATGTCGACGATGTCGACAATTTCGCGCGTCGTCTTGCCGTTGCGCTTGCGGATCAGGCTGACCGCATCGCCGCCGTCCTGGCTGACGCCACCGGCCATGGCCAGCATGTCCATCAGGCTGCGCTTGCCTTCAATCGGATAGCGCCCTGGACGGTTGACCTGGCCCAGCACCGACACTTGCTGGCTTTGCAGCTGCGTCACGATGATGTTGACCTGTGCCTTGCGCAGGAAACCGCCGCTTTCCAGCAAGCCACCCAGTTTTTTTTCCGCTGCCGAGACGGACAAACCGCCCAGGGCAACATTACCGACCAGAGGGAAAGTGATCTCGCCCGCCTCGCTGACGCGCGTTTCGAGCGCCAGGTCGGGATTGCCGTAGACGGAAATTTTCAATACGTCGCCGGCGCCCAGCTGCACATCGGCGGCGCCGGCAAGACCGGCACTCAGGGCCAACAGGGTGGCCATGCACCACATCAGAAGTCGTTTCATGATTCGCTTATTCCATTGATAGAGTTACTTACCTAAAATGCTGCGACTTATTTCAAGCCAGCAACGCCACGATCATTTGCTTCCGAGGAACTTTGCGCCGGTGCGGCCTGGGCCGCCGCCGGAGCAGGTGCCGACGCTGGCGCCGCTGCACTGGCCGCTGCCGCTGCGGCCGCCGGAGCGCCGTCCTTGCCCAGATACTCGATCTTGGCAGCGGCACGCAAACGTTTCAATTCAGCATCGGCCGCATCCTTGTTTTTCTTGTTGAACAAAAATTGTTCAATTTGCGGGGCGGCTTGTGCCAGGGTCACCGGGTTGTCGCGGATATCGGCCAGGGAAATGAGCAGTGTGCGATCGCCCTCGCGGATAATGAACAGCTGGCCCTTCGGCATCGACAGCAATTTCGCGCTCAACTCCGGCGCCAGGTCGGCACTGGTGCGCGACAACTGGGTACGGGCAAACTTGACCTTATGCGTCTCGAGCCAGGCCGCCACGTCCTCGAGCGTCTTGGCGCTGTCCATGGCCGCCTTCAGCTGATCGTTCATGTCGGCGCTGGCGATCACCAGTTCGCGCATGTCGAATTGCTTGCGCTCGCTGAAGAATTGCGGGTTCTTCTGGAAGTACTCTTCCACTTCTTGCTTGGTGGGACGGGCGACCGTGCCGATGCGCTTTTGCATGTAGGCTTGCGCGACGATCAGCGCCTTGGCGCGTTCGATCGCTTGCACCACTTTGGGATCGCGGTCCGTCTTGTCCTTGGCTGCCTCGTTCTGCAGCAACTGGCGGTCGATCAGCGATTCCAGCAACTGCTTGCTGGCCGCCTCCTGCTGCGGCGCCTGAACATTGGCACGCTGCATCTCTTCATTCAGTTGCAGGACGGTGATTTCTTCTCCATTCACACTCGCCAGCGCCTGGCCGGGCTTTTTTTCTTTATTGCCACAAGCAGACAATCCTGCGACGGCCAGCACGACCAGGCCTGCGCACAGCAGACGGGAATGCGTGGCAGATTTGCTCGAGGACACACGGGCGATTTGCGGTTGGTTCAAAATGACTCCTTCAGTTCAGGTAAGGAAATCCGCTGACAGTTTGTGAACGTGATGATAACTCACTTAACAACAAAACATTGTCAAAAAAGCAGACTTCGATTGAAATTATGGGCTTGCGACCACATGATTGTCAATATTATAAATATGATACACAATGTACTAGCTTGCTAGGAAACTATTTGCTTAAAAAACTATTAAAAGGTCTTAAAAACAACTGTTTCATCAGAAACATAAGCATTGAAATCGATACATCTCGGGAAATGGTTTTCATACGGAAATATTTCCCACGCAGCAATGCTCACTGCTGTCACGCCGGTCAAGCATGGGAGATGGGCCCATACGGGAGAGCGGCGGGGATGGGGCCGGACCTCTTGGAGCAACTGTTGTTGCACAGCAGCCTGACGCCATGCTGGCCTGGCGAAGGCGCCAGCGGGCACGGCGCGCATGCCATGAGCCACAAGCTGGCCCGCCGCCAGGCTGGCGGAGCATGTCACCGTGCACATCATGTCGCCGTGCTTGCCTCATAGGGTCGTCTGGCTCGTCGAATCACTGTTCGGCCGGCTGCAGGAACCGGTTATTGGACATCTTGCATGATTGCGCCATTTTAACGCGTATTAAATCTCTGCAAAAAATATTCAAGTCCGGTGTGGCGGCCAGCCATCGGTCCGCGTTCAATGCGCGTTGTCGCGCTTCAGCACCACCTTGACTGTGCGCAAAATGATCCACAAGTCGAGCCACAGCGACCAGTTGCGCAGGTAGTCGAGGTCGAAATGGATGCGCGCTTCCATCTTGTCGAGCGTTTCCGTCTCGCCGCGCAAACCATTCACCTGCGCCCAGCCGGTAATGCCCGGCTTGACCTTGTGGCGCAGCATGTAGCCCTTGATCAGCTTACGGTACTGCTCGTTATGCGCCACCGCGTGCGGGCGCGGCCCGACAATGCTCATGCGTCCTTGCAGCACGTTAATAAACTGCGGCAGCTCATCAAGTGAACTGCGGCGCAAAAAGCCTCCCACGCGCGTCACGCGCTGGTCGTTCTTGGTTGCCTGCACTACCTTGTCGCCATCCTCGCTGACCGTCATCGAGCGGAATTTATAGACGATGATTTCCTCGCCATACAGGCCGTAACGGCGCTGGCGGAAGATCACCGGCCCCTTCGACGTCGACTTGACGGCGATGGCGATGACCAGCATGACGGGCAGCAGCATGATCTGGATCAGCAAGCCCAGCACGATGTCGCTGCCCCGCTTGACCATACTGTTAAAGCCCGTAAACGGCGATTCACGGATGGCGATCACCGGCATGCCGCCCACGTTGTCGAAGCGCGCCTGCATCAGGTCGAAGATATAAATGTCGGGCAAAAAGTACACGGAAGCCGTCGTATCCTGCAATTCATCGAGCATCTTGCGGATGCGCGGCTGGGCCGAAATGGGCTGGCTGATGAATATCATCTTGATATTGTGTTCGCGCACATAGGCGGCGATATCGGCCATTTTGCCCAGCATTGGTTCGCGCATCGTCTCCGGCCAGCGGTCATCGGTACGGTCATCAAAAAAGCCCCGCACGCTCATGAACAGATTCGGATTGCGTGCCACGGTGGCGGCAAACTTCAGACTGGCGTCATTGGCGCCGATGATGACGACCGAGCGCACTTCACTATCGCGGCCAGGATCGGCCACCATGCGCCGTGCGGCAAGATGACTGAGCAGCAATATGAATGGCGTCAGCATGAACCAGGCCAGCACCAGTTCGCGGTCGAAATGAAACGCCAGTCCCGTCGCCGAACCGAGGAATACCAAAATCAGGGCCGTGATGCCCCAGCTGACGAAGATATCGCGGGCATAGGCCAGCATGCGGCCGCTACGCCAGGTGCGGTAGGGGTCGACATACTGGAACACGGATGATGAAATAAAGAACGCAAGGATCATCAATACCAGCGAGTAGCCAGTAAATGGTGAGCCTGACAAGGCGGACAGCAGATACAGCGTACCCATGATAATCAATGGGTCGAGTATGCGCTGGAAGAACGAAATCAGGGGTATATCATTAACCGTCATAATACTCTTCAGAACTGAATACTGGCGCTGAACGACACGCCTTTGGCGCGAAAACTGCCAGTATTGATAATAGCTGCACCCTTGCGCGTGTCACGGAAGGCATTCAAGCCCAGCTGAATACTTGGCGTGGGAAGATAGGTCACTCCCAGCGATTCGGTATGCGAGGTGTCGCTGACATCGACGGGCAGCACCAGGCCACTGGCGGCCGAGAAATCGCGCTTCTCGCGGCGCAGTTGCGCGTCCATGCGCACCTTGGAAGTGATATCCCAGGCGGCGGCCACGCTGGCGCCATTATTCAGGCTGCTCGAAATCAGCGCATTTTCCACCACGCCATACTCATGCCACAGGGAACCGGTAAAACGCACCTTGCCTAGGGGAGCCCAGTTCACCACGATGCGACCATTGGCGCCGCTAGAATCGCGCCCCGAATAAAAGGAATGGCTACGGCGCACCCAGCCACCCAACAGTTGCACTTGGGTAATCGCACTGTAGTTCCAATAAATATTCGCCTTGATCTCATCCTGGGTATAGCCATCGTCGACGCCAAACTGGCCGCCATTGACGCGATTCGGATAGCTGCCATTGACATGCCGCAACTGCAGACCAATACGACTATTACTTGCAGGCAAATAATCGAGCCCCAGTTCCGTTGCTTTTTCTTCACGGTTGGCTATACGCTGCGACAGCAAATCATACGAATAGCGCTCACGGCTGTAAGCGCCACGCACGCGCCAGCTCGGATGGAAACGCCAGCCGCCATCCACGTACTCGCGCTGGCGCGTACGCAAATTGCGTTCGGTGCTCTGGAAATCGCTGAACGGCGTCAGGGTTTGCGAATACAGGGCACCCGCATGGCCATCGAGATGATTTCCAAGATGCCATTCGAGATCTGCCAGGAAATCCTTGCCGCTGTAGTTGAATTGATCAAAATGTTGGAACGACACGCGTGACCACTTGGCCTGTCCCGTCAGCACCTGGCGCCCGATCGGCCGGTTGACGAGAAAACCCGCCTGTATCTGGCGCGAGGTATCGGAACGGGGACCGTTATAGCCGGGAACATTGTCGTCGAGACGCAACAGATTGTCGTCATAAGAATACGATGTCGCCAGGAACGGGAAAATGGTATCGCTCAAGGCGGCCATTGCCGACGAGCTGGCCATGCCTCCGACCACGAGCACGCAAGCGGCACGCAGGACGGACATGAGCGGCACGCCAGGCGGCTGGCACGGGCGGCTGCGGAGGCTTTTTGGCGGGGAATTCAACATGGGCATTGTCTTTGAAAGAGCAAACAGTTAGTTGGCAATATTACCAGTAAGTCCAGTGTCCACCGGAAACAATCCAGAGGCCCAGCACGCCATTCGTCACGCCATGAGCGAGGATGGGCGACCACAGCGATTGGCTGCGCATGTACAGCAAGCTATAAGCGGCGCCTGCAACGATACCGGCCAGCCACAAATTGTGTTCGAAGCCAAACAGTACCACGGTGATAACAAAGGCCTTCGCACTCGCCAGGCGCGGGTTGAATCGCAGAAAGTCAGGGGCATCGATCCAGCGCAGCAGGAAGGAGCGCCAGAACAGCTCTTCCATCACGGGCACCACGAGCGCCGCGCCGGCGATGCGCAGCACGACCAGGCTCCATTCGATCTGGCCGCCATTGCGGGGGTCGAAGCCGTCGGCACTGCCGACCGTCATCCAGCCAGCATCAAGGTTGATCCACAGCAGAAAAACAACAATGCCGGTCGCCAGCGCCACGGCCAGCGCGCGCGCGCCCAATGGCACCCAGGCCAGTTCCGTATAACTGCGGCGCCAGTACAACAACATGCCCAGCACAACGCCGATCTTGACGGCATACAGCCAGCGCAGGTCCTGCGCGGCAAAGCCCGCCCGGCCCAGCATGTCGGCGATAAAGATAAAGGAGAGGTAGGCGAGGAATGGCGCTACCCGGGGCAAGGCGGCGCGGTCAAACATGCTGATGCGTACCGGAGGTGGAACCACGCGCCGGACGCCGTGGTCCGGAGCGCGTGTTTTTGATAACAAACATGCATCCTCCGATGTAAAAAATATAATTATATAATTATATCAAGCAGAACCGTTGCCGTGGCAAGTAATCCTAACTTAAATTACAACAGAGGATGCAAGAAACTAATCAGGCATTGCTGCGCGCCTCGATCTGCTCCCACTTTTCCAACGCTTCCAGCAATTCGCCTTCGATCTCGGCCACGCGTGCGTTCAGGCGCTTGCCTTCGGCTGGCGTTTTCTTGTAGAAGTCCGGATGCGACAGTTCGGCCGCCAGCACCGATTGCTCGTCTTCCAGCTTGGCGATCAGTTTCGGCAACTCTTCCAGTTCGCGCTGCTCCTTGTAACTGAGCTTTTTCTGCTTGGCAACAGGGGCGGCAGCTTCGACCTTCACGGCCGGCTTGCTGGCGGGCGCCGTGGCGATCGGCAAGGTGCGCACGCGCTCCCAGTCCGTGTAGCCGCCGACGAATTCGCGCCATTTGCCCTCGCCTTCGGCGACGATCACTTGCGTGACCACGTTGTCGAGGAAGGTACGGTCATGGCTGACGAGGAAGACGGTGCCGGTGTATTCTTCCAGCAACTCTTCCAGCAATTCCAGGGTATCGATATCCAAGTCATTGGTCGGCTCATCGAGCACCAGCACGTTGGCCGGCTTGGCGAACAGGCGCGCCAGCAGCAAACGGTTGCGCTCGCCACCGGACAGCGACTTGACAGGCGAACGGGCGCGTTCCGGCGCGAACAGGAAGTCGTTCAGGTAGGTCATCACGTGGCGGCGCTGGCCATTGATCTCGACCCAGTCGCTGCCCGGCGCGATGGTTTCCATCAGGTTCGCTTCTTCGTTCAGCTGCGTGCGCATCTGGTCGAAATACGCCACTTGCAGCTTGGTGCCGAGGCGGATGCTGCCCGTGTCCGACTCTTCCTGACCGAGGATCATTTTCAGCAAGGTAGTCTTGCCGGCGCCGTTGGCGCCGATCAGGCCGACCTTGTCGCCGCGCAGGATGGTGGCGCTGAAATCCTTGACGATGACCTTGTCGCCATAGATCTTCGAGACGTTTTCCAGGTCCGCCACGATCTTGCCCGAGCGTTCGCCGGCAGATACGTCCAGCTTGACTTGTCCCTGCTGTTCGCGGCGCGCATTGCGCGTCAGGCGCAGCGCTTCCAGGCGGCGCACGCGGCCTTCGTCACGCACGCGGCGGGCCTTGACGCCCTTGCGTATCCACACTTCTTCCTGCGCCAGGAACTTGTCGAACTTGGCGTTTTCCACTTCCTCGATTTCCAACTGCTCCGCCTTGCGGGTCTGGTAAGCCGTGAAGTTGCCCGGGTACGACAACAAACGGCCGCGGTCGAGTTCGATGATGCGCGTGGCGACGTTGTCGAGGAAGGAGCGGTCATGGGTAATGAACAGCACGCTACCCTTGAAGTCGCGCAACAAGCCTTCCAGCCACAGGATGGAGCTGAAGTCCAGATGGTTGGTCGGCTCATCGAGCAGCAGCACGTCGGGCGCCGACACCAGCGCGCGCGCCAGGGCCACGCGCTTTTGCATCCCGCCGGACAGGGTTTTCATCAGCATGTCGCCCGTCAGGTTCAAACGGTCGAGTACGGTTTCCACCTTGTTCGGCAAGCTCCACGCATCGGCCGCATCGAGTTTGACCTGGATGTCGTGCATGCGTTCCATCAGTTCGTCGTCATTGCCCTGGCCAAACTGTCCCGTCAGCGCATCGTATTCCTTCAGCCACGCCTGCGATTCGCCCATGCCGGAAGCGACGGCGTCGAACACGGACATCTCCGGATCGAATTGCGGCTCCTGCTCAACATAAGCGATCTTGATGCCTTGCTGCATCACCAACAAGCCATCATCGAGCTTGAACTTGCCCGAAATAACCTTCAACAGCGACGATTTACCCGTGCCGTTGCGGCCGATCAAGCCGACCCGCTCCGAGGTTTCCAGTGAAAATTCCGCGTGATCGAGCAGCGCGACGTGACCGAACGCAAGTTGCGCCGATGAAAGAGAAATGACAGCCATAATGAGTAAGAGTGCTCGGGCGCCGTCTCGCGCACACCGCGTGGTGTACAAAACGGCCGCCGATTGGATGAATGAAGCACGCATTGTACCGATACTCGCGTCAGCATAGGCAGTTCTTGCCGAACTGATTGGAATGCAACCCGTCCGCCACCGCCGGTCAGGCTGTTTTTTCCATCATGCGTCCCTTCCACGTGGCCCCAAAAACAGCTGAAAAATATCGATATTTTCACAACACATGATGTTAAAATAAAAACATTTTTTAAGCGACGATAGATGTACCTCCTCTGCGATTTATTCTTCATGCGGAGGAGTACACTTGTCCGCATGCGGCTTAACAGGGAGACTATTCTGAAATTTACAGCAACCACTGCTCATTCTAACGGGATGCTATACCGGGCCGACATCGACGGTTTGCGCGCTGTAGCCGTGCTTGCAGTCATCCTGCATCATGCTTGGCCAAACTGGTTCGTCAGCGGCTTCATCGGCGTCGACATCTTCTTTGTCATTTCCGGCTACCTGATCACCTTGATCATCCTCAAGCAGCTGGAAGCGGGCAAGTTCAGCATTGCCGATTTCTATGTGCGGCGCGTACGGCGCATCTTTCCTGCACTTGTCCTCGTGCTGTTTACCACACTGCTGTTTGGCTGGGTGGTCCTGCTGCATGGCGAATTTCGCCAGATAGGCAAACACATCGCGGCGGGGGGCGGCTTTGTCGCCAATCTGGTGTTCTGGTCAGAGGCCGGCTACTTCGACAGCTCGGGGACATCTAAACCATTGCTGCACCTGTGGTCGCTTGGTGTGGAGGAACAGTTTTATCTGTTGTGGCCCCTGATCCTGTGGCTGGCATTTAGCCGGCGGCGCAATTTCCTGCTCATCATGAGCATCATTTTCTGCCTGTCGATGGCAATTAATGTCATGACTGTCGAAAGCAACCCGACGGCTGCATTTTATTCGCCCGTGACACGCTTTTGGGAACTCATGGCAGGCGGGATAGCCGCTTACCTGCAACTGCACCACGCCGCCTGGAGCCAGCGCTGGCGCACCGTCGCCTCCATTGGCGGGCCGGCATTACTGGTGCTGGGCTTTTCCCTCATCAAACCCGACGTTTTCTTTCCTGGCTGGTGGGCCTTGCTCCCGGCAGGCGGCACCTTCCTGATCATCATGGCCGATACCGGCCAAGTATTCAATCGCTATTTGCTCAGCAACAAGGCGGCGGTGGGCATTGGGCTCATCAGCTACCCTTTGTACTTATGGCATTGGCCATTGTTATCGTACAGTCACATTATCTATGGTGAAAAAACGCCGTTCCAGATCAAGTTCGCCCTGATTGCCGCAGCGTTCATACTCGCCTATCTAACCTACCGCCTGATCGAAGTACCATTGCGGCAACAGCGCAATCACAGGCGTGTCGTTGGCGGCTTGGGAAGCGCCATGCTCGCTATGGTATTGCTTGGCGTGCTCACGGCCGGTGGCGTCCTGCGTGAAAGGATCGATGTGCATGGCGCGGAAATATACTTGCAAGCGCTCAATGACAGCGCGTTCCCCGGCCCATCGTTTACCCCGTTGAGACACCAGAATATCGTCTTTCAAAAAGTCAGCAGCCAAACCAAAGGATTAACCGTGTTCCTGGGCGACTCGGTAGTTCAGCAGTATGGTCCCCGCATCGAACACGCCATCGCCAGCGATCCGACACGCTTCAATTCCGTGATCTTCGCCACGGCGGCCGGCTGTCCGCCTATCCGTCACGCGGTAAAGTTACCGCGCTTCAAGTTCCCGCTCTGCCCTCAAGCAACCGAAGCGGCCTATGACTTGGCAGGCTCAAGCGATGTCGACACAGTTGTCATCGGCGCGGCCTGGTATGGTTATTTCAACCCTAGCAACAAGGAGTTACTGTTCGAGAAAGATACATCCATGCTGGTGTTTCCGACAGCGCAGGCAATGGATGCCAGCTATGACTCGCTGCGCACGAGCATCGCCCGCCTGTCCGGACAGGGGAAGCGCGTATTCCTGATACTGCAACCGCCTACCGGTCCGCTTTTCGATCCCCGCAACATGTACACGGGATCCCGCTTCGCAGACATCCATCCCTTGCCGAGCATTCCCAATCTCAACAAACAGATATTTTTGGATGAAAATGGCAGCGTTCGCGCACGCCTGATATCCATAGCACAACAAAGTGGCGCACGCATCATTGAGCCGCTGGATTATCTGTGCACGGGAGCAACCTGCCCGGTCACGGACAGCAACGGTATTCCCGCCTATACCGACCCCGTCCACATGCGTCCCGCCTACAGTAGAAAAATGGTGACTTACCTCGACCAAACCATGCTGCCGCAGGACGAAAAGAGCCGGACCGCGATCACCAACACAGTATTGCAGGGTACGGCCAGATAAACGATGCACCATACCCCCGCCATGCGCACATGGTGCGCTGCTTACATTTCTACGGTGGTGTGGGCTATAATTGCGCTCAATTCGGGAGCGAGCAACGACCGATAGCGTCCTCCCCGTAGCACAATGGATAGTGCACATGCCTCCTAAGCGTGGGATACTGGTTCGATTCCAGTCGGGGGGACCACGCATACTCGACGATACCTCCTGCAAAAAAAAGCCCGCGCAACGCGGGCTTTTTCTTGGTTTTTCCATGCTATGACAGCAAGCGGCGCTTGCGCTGCAAGACCAGGCCAATCACGCCAAGCCCCGCCAGCATCAAACCATAACTACCAGGTTCCGGCACAGCACTGACGCTGAACACCTGAATCGCACCAAAAGTAATATTTGGATTTGTAAACACTGAACCATCAATCAGGCTCACGCCACTGTTCGGCTGACCAAAACGGTTATAGGTGTACAACGATGAATAGCCGCCATGCGTCAAATCCTTCGGCACGTAAAGATCATGCCCGCTGCCAAAGGTAGGGCCATAATCGCTGTCGTTAAACGTCTGCCCGCTGCCGATACTATCGCCGCTGAAATACTGCTTCAATTGCGGCAGCATGAAGCCCGCCGTCAGATTGAACAGGAAACCTGTGCGCTGGCTGTCATCCATGGTCACATGCATGCCATCGGTGGAGCTCCAGCTTTGCGGATTGTAGCCACCGACAAGCCAGGTTTGCCCCGAGGTATTGGTCGCTTCCATGATGGAAAAGGTCCGCCCCTTGCCATCGGAAGCCTTGTGAAAATCGAGCGACGTGTCGCCCGCCGCCTTGCTGTAGACATTCGTCAGCGCCAGGCGGCCTTCACCAAGCCAGCTTTCCAGCTGTCCCTGATAGGCAGGAGACAGCAGCGAAGGCCCGGAGGCGGCCTGTGCACTCAAGCAGAAACCCACGCCAGCCACCGCCAGCAGGAAGGTACTTGCCGTTCTGAATTTGTTTTGCATCTGCTACCTCGACTGTCAGTATTTGGAACCGGTGTATTTTCCGGTTGCTAAATATAACATAACAGATAATGTTTTTATATTCCTTATTTTATCGCAAAAAGTGCAATATTAACAAAAAAGAATTCAACCAGGCAATACCGCCGTCACCTCGATCTCGACCTTCGCTCTGTCCTCGATCAGCCCCGCCACCTGCACGGCCGTCATGGCCGGAAAATGCTTGCCGATGATTTCCCTGTAGGCAACGCCAATTTGTGGATATGCCGCCACATATTCCTTCTTGTCCAGCACATACCAGTTCATGCGCACGATGTGTTCGGGCAAGGCGCCCGCCTCGGCCAGCACGGCGACGATATTTTGCAAGGCCTGGCGCACCTGCCCTGCGAAGTCGTCCGTATGGAACTCGCCCTGCGCATCCCAGCCTATCATGCCGCTGACATATACCGTGCGGCCGCTGGCGGCGATGCCGTTCGCATAGCCGCGCGGCCTGGCCCATCCCGCTGGTTGCAACACTTGCATATTATTTTCCTCTTTGTTCATGCGGTTCATGCCTCCGCCGCCTCGCGCAGCAGTTCGCGCGCGATGATCAATTGCTGTACTTCGCTGGCGCCCTCGTAGATGCGCAAGGCGCGAATTTCACGGTACAGGCGCTCGACCGGATGCCCGCTGACGACGCCCATGCCGCCGAACAGTTGCACAGCCGCATCGATCACCTGCTGCGCCGTTTCCGTGGCCGTCAGCTTGGCCATGGCCGCTTCCTTCGTCACCTTGCGGCCCTGGTCACGCTGCCAGGCGGCGCGGTAGGTCAGCAACGCGGCCGCATCGATACCGGTGGCCATCTGCGCCAATTTCGCCTGCGTCAGCTGGAAGTCCGCCAGGGTCTGGCCAAACATCTGACGCGCCGTGGCGTGGCGCAGCGCTTCGTCGAACGCGCGCCGCGCAAAGCCCAGCGCGGCGGCGGCCACCGACGTGCGGAACACATCGAGTGTCGCCATCGCCACCTTGAAGCCCTGCCCCGCATCGCCCAGACGCTGCGACACGGGCACGCGGCAGTGATTGAAGCGCAGGCGCGCCAGCGGATGCGGCGCGATCACGGCGATGCGTTCGGCGATTTCCAGCCCGGGATTGTCGGCGTCGACGATGAAGGCGCTGATGCCGCGCGCACCAGGCGCCTCGCCCGTGCGGGCAAACACCACGTAAAAGTCGGCGATGCCGCCGTTCGATATCCACGTCTTTTCGCCGTCGAGCACGTAGTCATCGCCGTCGCGGCGCGCCGCGCACGCCATGGCTGCCACGTCGGAGCCGGCCTGCGGTTCGGACAGGGCAAAGGCGGCGATGCGCTTGCCGCTGGCCACGTCCGGCAAATAGCGCGCCTTGTTGTCCAAGCTGCCGAACAGGCCGATGGCGCCCGAACCGAGTCCCTGCATGGCAAAGGCGAAATCGGCCAGGCCATCGTGGCGCGCCAGGGTTTCGCGCATCAGGCAAATAGCGCGCGTGTCGATCTTGCCATCGGTGCCCGTGGCGTATGTCAGCCAGCCGCCCTGCCCCAGTTGCGCCACGAGCGCGCGGCAAGCCGCATCGACATCGGCATCATGCGCGTCACCCAGGTGCTGCGCCGCCCACGCATCGAGCTCGGACTCAAGCTGTGCATGATGCGCCTCGAAAAACGGCCAGTCGAGGTAAGTGGTGTCGCGTGTAGTGTTCATCTCAATCGCCCTCGAACTGCGGTTTTTCCTTCGCCACGAAGGCGTGATAGGCGCGGTGGAAATCGTTGGTGGCCATGCAAATGGCCTGCGCCTGCGCTTCCGCCTCGATCGCTTCATCGACGCCCATGTTCCACTCCTGTTGCAGCATTTTTTTCGTCATGCCGTGCGCGAACGTGGGGCCGCTGGCCAGGCCGGCGGCGAACAGCTGCGCCGCCTCTGCCAATTCTTCCGGCTCGACGAGGCGGTTGAGCCAGCCCCAGCGCTCGGCCTCGGCGCCGGCCAGGGAGCGTCCCGTGTACAGCAGCTCGGCGGCGCGGCCCTGGCCAATCACGCGCGGCAGCAAGGCGCAGGCGCCCATGTCGCAGCCGGCCAGGCCCACGCGGGTAAACAAGAAGGCCGTCTTGCTGCGCGCCGTGCCGATGCGGATATCGGAAGCCAGCGCCAGCATGGCGCCCGCGCCCGCGCATATGCCGTCGATGGCGGCGATGATGGGTTGCGGGCAGGCGCGCATGGCTTTCACCACGTCGCCCGTCATGCGGGTAAATGCCAGCAGGCCGGGCATGTCGAGCTTCGTCAGCGGGCCGATGATGTCGTGCACGTCGCCGCCCGAGCAGAAATTGCCGCCGCTGCCCGTGATGACGACGGCCTTGACGTCGTCCGCATGCGCGAGCGCGCGAAACAGCTCGCGCAACTCCGCATACGATTCAAAAGTGAGCGGATTCTTGCGCTCGGGGCGGTGCAAGGTCAGTGTGGCAACGCCTGCGTCGACGGCAAACAGAAAATGCCGCGCGGCGTAATGGGCCAGGCTGGCACGGTTTCCTGGCAGGTCTTGCGGCTGGCCGGGTAGATGGCGCATGGTCAGTCCTTTATTGAGGTGTCATTCAGCTGCTGCTTCATGTGCGACAGCAGGTCGATCAACTGGGTTTTGTCGTCGGGCGTCACGCCGTGCAGCAGCTCCGCGATCCAGCCTTCGTGCACGCGCGCCATCTCGTCGAAGGCGCGCCGGCCCGCTGGCGTCAGCTTGACGCTGTACGAGCGGCGGTCCTTCGGATCGACCACGCGCACCACCAGTTTTTCCTGCTCCAGCTGGTCGGTGATGCCCGTGATATTGCCGCCCGTGACCATCATGCGCTTGGACAGTTCTCCCATGCGCAAACCGTCGGGAAAGCGCTCGAGCTGCGCCATCAAGTCGAAACGGGGCAAGGTGATGCCGAAGGTGGCGCGCAAGCGCGTGCGCACCTCGTTTTCAATCTTGACCGTGCAGGAGAGCATGCGCAGCCACAATTTCAGCGACTGGTGGTGGTCCTGCGTCAGCCGGCTGGCCAGGTCCAGCACAGGTTCGTCGTGCAAATTTTCGGGTTCTTTATCCATGGTCTTCATTCAGTTACATGACTTCGCCGCCGGCGACGGCGATCGATTGTCCATTCATGGCGGACGACGCGGGCAGGCATAGCCACGCCACCGCATCGGCCACTTCCTGCGGCTGCACCAGCCGCTGCTGCGGATTGCTTGCCGCCAGTTCCGCGCGCGCCGCGTCTTCGCCGCGCCCCGTCTTGCGCACGATGTTTTGCACGGCTTGCGCCACCATCTCCGTTTCCGTGTAGCCGGGGCAGACGGCGTTGACGGTGACGCCGCGCGGCGCCACTTCCAGCGCCAGCGCGCGCGTCAGGCCGATCACGCCATGCTTGGCGGCGACATAGGCGCTGACGTAACGGTAGCCCTTCAGCCCCGCCGTCGACGCCACGTTGACGATGCGCCCCCAGCCCGCTTCCAGCATGGCCGGCATGGCCGCCTGGCAGCAGTGATACACGCCCGTCAGGTTCACGGCCAGCATCTGCTGCCAGATGGCGGCACCCGTCTTGCCGAAAGGCGCCGCATGCGCCTGGCCCGCGTTATTGACCAGGATATCGATGCGGCCGAAATGCGCGGCCGCCTGCGCAAACCCTGCCTGCACGGCCGCTTCCACGGCCACATCGAGCACGCAGATGGCCACCCTGCCCGCGTGGCCCGCCTCTTCCAGCTGCATGCGCGCGCGCGCCAGCCGCGCGCCATCGCGCCCGGCCAGGGTAACCCTGGCGCCAGCGTCCAGCAAGGCGCCCGCGCAAGCGAGGCCAATGCCGCTGCCGGCGCCCGTCACCAGCGCATGTTTGTCGGCCAATGCGCCATCCAGTTGTTCCTTGCTCATGTCATCCTTCCAGCAGCCGCGCGGCCACCTGTTGCGGGGTGAGGCCCGTATTGGCGGCGGCCAGCTGGCGCTCGCGCTGCAGATTGCGTTCCAGCTGCTGCTGGCCAGGACGGTACTGTTTCGGCCACGCGGCACCGGGGCCGCTGTAGCCGATGCGCGCCATTTCCGTCAAGGTCCAGGCGGGGTTGGCCAGGTGGGGCCGGCCCACGGCGCACAGGTCGGCGCGCCCGGCGGCGATGATGCTGTTGGCGTGGTCGGCCTCGAAGATCGAGCCGACGGCCATGCTGGCGATGCCCGCCTCGTTGCGCACGCGGTCGGCGAACGGCGCCTGGAACATGCGTCCGTACACCGGTTGTTCGAGCTTGCTGACCTGGCCCGAAGAACAGTCGATCAGGTCGGCGCCGGCCTGCTTGAACAGGCGCGCGATACGCACCGCGTCGTCGGGCGTGATGCCGCCTTCGACCCAGTCGTGGGCCGAGATGCGCACGCTCATCGGTTTATCCTGCGGCCAGGCGGCGCGCATGGCGCGGAACACGCGCAGCGGATAGCGGCAGCGGTTTTCCAGGCTGCCGCCATATTCGTCCGTGCGGCGGTTGGTCAGCGGCGAGATAAAACTCGACAGCAGGTAACCGTGCGCGCAATGCAGTTCCAGCCAGTCGAAACCGGCGACGGCGGCCGCCAATGTGGCGCGCACGAAGTCCTGTTCGATGCGCGCCAGGTCGCTTTCCGTGGCCGCGCGCGCCACCTGCGACACGCCCGGTAAATACTGCTGTTCCGAGGCCGAGATCAAGGGCCAGTTGCCCTCGCTGAGCGGCAAGTCGATGCCGTCCCACATGGGCCGCGTCGAGCCTTTCGCGCCCGCGTGGCCCAGTTGCAGGGCGATCTTCGCATCGCTGTTCGCATGCACGAAATCGACGATGCGGCGCCATGCCTGCGTGTGCGCTTCGCTGTACATGCCGGGACAGGCGGGCGTGATGCGCGCATCGGCCGACACGCACGTCATCTCGGCAAACACGAGGCCCGCGCCACCCATGGCGCGCGCGCCCAGGTGCATCAAATGGTAGTCGCCCGCCACGCCATCGACGGCGCTGTACTGCGCCATCGGCGAGACGGCGATGCGGTTTTTCAGCAGCACGCCGCGCAGGCGGAACGGCGTGAGCATGGGCGGCAATGGCTCTTGCGACAGCGTCACGCCAGCCTGCTCGCCCGCGCGCCGCGCCAGCCATTGTTCATAACCGGCCACGTAGGCAGGGTCGCGCAAGCGCAGGTTTTCATGCGAAATGCGCTGGCTGCGCGTGAGCATAGAATAGGCGAACTGCGGCGCTTCCATGACGCTGTAACGCTCGACGTTTTCAAACCACTCCATGGAATTGCGCGCCGCGCTCTGGATTTTCAGCACCTCGATGGCGCGCAGCTGCTGGTAGGCGGCCAGCGCCGCAGCCGTCTCGGCATGCTGGCCGAAGCAGCGCGCCAGCTCGATCGCGTCTTCCAGCGCCAGCTTGGTACCGGAGCCTATCGAATAATGGGCCGTGTGGGCCGCGTCGCCCATCAGCACGACGGGCACGCCATCCTCGTGATGCACCCATTGCCGGCAAACGATGCGGGGGAAGGTGATCCACTGCGCCGAGCCGCGCAAATGCGGCGAATTGCTCAGCAAACCGTGGCCGTCGAGTTCCTCGGCGAATAGCGCCTCGCAAAAGGCGATGCCCTCTTCCTGGCTCATGCTGTCCAGGCCCGCGGCGCGCCACACGTGTTCGGGTGTTTCTACGATGAAGGTGGAAGTGTCGCCATCGTATTGATAGATATGCGCCTGGAACCAGCCGTGCGGCGTCTGGCGGAAGGCAAATGTAAAGGCCTCGAATTTCTTGCGCGTGCCCAGCCAGACGAAACGGCAATGGCGCTGGTCGATCTCGGGCTGGTAGCTGGCCGCATAGCGCGTGCGGATGCGGCTGTTCAAGCCGTCGCTGGCGATCACCAGGTCGGCGCCGTACTGCTTCGCAATGGCCTGGTCGTCCTGCACTTCCGTCTCGAACACCAGCTGCACACCAAGCTCCTCGCAGCGCGCCTGCAGGATGTTGAGCAGGCGCTTGCGGCCGATGCCGCAAAAGCCATGGCCGCCCGAGCGCACGGTTTCGCCCTTGAAGTGGATCTCGATATCGTCCCAGTGGTTGAACGCCTGCAGGATGGCGCGCGCAGTCGGCTCGTCCGCATTGGCCAGGTTGCCCAGGGTCTGGTCGGAAAACACGACACCCCAGCCAAACGTGTCGTACGGGCGGTTGCGCTCGATGACGGTGATGCGGTGATCCGGGTTCTGCTTTTTCATGAGCAGGCTGAAATACAGGCCGGCGGGGCCGCCGCCGATGCAGACAATATTCATGGGGTGTCCGTGCGAAGTTTGAAGCGCTGCAGCTTGCCCGTTTCCGTGCGCGGCAGTGAAGGCAGGAAGCGGATGGCGCGCGGATATTTATACGGGGCGATCTGCTGGCGCACGAAGTCCTGCAGTTCGGCCGCCAGCAATTCGCTGGCCTGGCTGCCGTCTTTCAGCACCACGTGCGCCTCGACGATCTGGCCACGCTCGGCATCGGCGCGCCCGACCACGCCGCATTCGGCCACGGCCTGGTGGCGCAGCAGCGCCTCTTCCACTTCCGGACCGGCGATGTTGTAGCCGGCCGAGACGATCATGTCGTCGCTGCGCGAGCGGTAATAAAAATAGCCGTCGGCATCCATCTCGAAGGTGTCGCCCGTCAGGTTCCAGCCGTTCTGCACATACTCGCGCTGGCGCGGGTCGGACAGATAGCGGCAACCGGTGGGGCCTTTCACAGCCAGGCGGCCCGTCACGCCGGGCGGCTGCGGCACGCCCGCATCGTCGACGATGCACGCCTGGTAGCCGGGAATGGCCTTGCCGATGGCGCCGCGGCGGATGCCCTCGCCCGTGGCGGAAATGAAGATGTGCAGCATCTCGGTCGCGCCGATGCCGTCCGTCATGGCCAGCCCGGTCGCCGCCTGCCACGCGTCGCGCGTGGCCAGCGGCAGCGCTTCGCCGGCCGACACGGACAAGCGCAGGCTGCGCAAGTCGTGCTGCGCGGCCAGGGGCGCCATCTGGCGGTAAAAGGTGGGCGCCGTGAAGCAGATGGTGGCTTGATAGGCGCCGATGGCGCACAGCAGGCCATCGGGCGTGAGTTTTTCCAGCAGCACGGTGGCCGCGCCAAAGCGCAGGGGGAACAGCAGCAGGCCGCCCAGGCCGAAGGTGAACGCCAGCGGCGGCGTGCCGATGAAGATGTCGCCGGCACGCACCTGCAACATGGAGCGGGGGAAGCAGTCGCAGATGGCCAACAAGTCGCGGTGCATGTGCATGGTGCCTTTGGGGATGCCCGTCGTGCCCGAGGTAAAGCTGATCAGGCAGACGTCTTCGGCGGCCGTATCGTGCGCGGCAAACGGCGCATCGTGGGCCGCCATGCGCCGCTCCAGTTCCGTGTCAACAGCGCCAAAGCACAGCATGGCCGGCAAGCCGGGCACGCCATCGAGTTCTGCGCGCAAGCCCTGCGCGCACAGCACGGCATTCACTTCCGCTTTGGCCAGGATGGTGGACAGTTCGCGTGCGCGCAGCAGCGGCATGGTGGGCACGGCGATGCAGCCGGCTTTCAGCACGGCGAGCAGGCAGGCCGCCATCATGGGAGTATTCGCGCCGCGCAGCAGCACGCGGTTGCCGGGGATCAGGCGTAAATCGCTGCGCAACACGTGGGCGATGCGGTCGACTTGCTGCGCCAGCTCGGCGTAGCTCCAGCGCTGGCCGTCGGCAAGGATGGCTGTACGCTCGCCGCCGCCGTTGGCCACGGCCGCATCGAGCAGCGCGGCGACGCAATTGAGGCGCGCCGGATACTGGAGCTCGGGCAAATCAAGGCACAGCTGCGGCCAGAGTGCGCGCGGCGGCAAATGCGTGCGCGCAAAGTCGTCCTGGGGAGATGCTGTGGTAGGCGAAGGGTCGCTGCTCATGCTCATCCTGGCGGGTAGCGGGCGCGTGCACAAGGCCCGGAAGCAGATACTTTAAACCTAAAGTATTTTTCCGGCAAGCGAAAAACAGCAGATTCAGTCGTCTCTGTCCTGTTGCTGCAGCAAACGCGCCTGCTGTGCCACGCTGCGCGCCAGCGCGGCCAGGGCCGTTTGCATCTGGCCGCCGTCAAGCACCGCCGATTGCAGCAGCGCGCTCATGCCCGCTTCCGCGCCATGCAGCCCGAGGGTGCGGCAACCGAGGTGCAGCCGTTCCAGCTGCTGGCGCGCCTGGGCCGGTTCGCCGCGTGCCAGCAAGGCGTCGACCTGTTCGCTGGCGGCGCCGATCTGTCCCTGAAAGCCCGTCAAGTAGGCCAGCAGGCGTTCGCCGTCGATGCCCAGCCGCTGCAAGGTATCGCGCGGCGCCTCGGCCGGCAAGGCGGAAACGTCGAAGCAGGCGTCGATATGCTGGCGCACCTGCTCCGGCTGGAAGGGTTTCACGATGTAGCCGGCGGCGCCGGCCTGCACGGCGTCGCGCACCGTGTCCTGGTCATTCGCTGACGAGACGAGCACCAGCGGCATGGCGTCGAGCGCGCTGTCGGAGCGGATTTTCTGCAGCAGCTCCATGCCGGACAGGCGCGGCATGCGCAAGTCGCAAAAGCACAGCGAGGGACGCAAGCCGCCTTCAAGCTGCTCCCACGCCGCCGCGCCATCTTCGGCTTCCACGATATCGTGCACGCCGCAGCTGTCGATCAAATGCATCAATACCATGCGCGACACGACATCATCGTCAACCACCAGTACTTTCATTGCTTTCTCCATTGGCGGCAGCGTCAAGGTGCCTGGCCGTATTCTACCCAGTTTCGCCGCGCGCCCGATGGCCGGCATTGCCTATTTTACATTTCTTGACCCGAAACGGCTATTTGCGCCAACAGTGCGCGCAATTGCGGCAAATGCAGGGCCACCTGCGTCCAGCGCCCGCCATCCGCCGCCTCTTCCATTTCCGTGCACAGCATGTGCAGCTGCGTTTCATCGAGATAGGCGGCGCTGCCCTTCAAGCCGTGCAGCAGGCGCCCGGCGTTATCGCGGTCCTGCGCCGCCAGGGCGTCGTCGAGTTCGCGCAAGCGCCCTTCCAGGTCGGCGACGAAGGCGACACGGATGCGCCGTTGCAGCTCGCCGCTGCGGATGGACTGGGAAGGCGCCGGAACAGGAACTGCCGGCGCGATGCCGAACAGGGCGTCGAGTTCGGCCTGCCCCCGCGCGGCGCTGCGCGGCGCATTCGACGGCATGCGCGGCAGCATGAAACCGCGCTGCAGCTGGCGCTCGATGGCGCGCGCCAGCAAGCCATGCAGCGCCGCCTCGTCCACCGGCTTGCTGAGGAAATCATCCATGCCGACGCCAAGATAGCGGCTGCGGTCTTCCTCGCTGGCGTTCGCCGTCAGGGCCACGATCATCAGCTCCTGGTCACGCACGGGCTGGTCCGGCCAGCCGCCCACTCGGATCAATCGCGTCGCCGTGGCGCCGTCCATCTCCGGCATGCGCCCGTCCATCAGGATCAAGTCATAGCGCGTATGCACGCAGGCCGCCACGGCCAGCACGCCGTTGGCGACCACGTCGACCCGGTGTCCCAGTTCCTCAAGCATCACGCGGATGATGATCTGGTTGGTGGGGAAGTCTTCCGCGCACAGCACGCGCAGCTGGTGGCTGTGCGGCGCCAGTGCCACCTGCGGCACCAGCGGCGGCGCCACGCCATCGGCCAGCGGCAAGGTGAAGGCAAACGTGCTGCCCTGCCCCGGCGTACTGGCCACTTCGATTTCGCCATCCATCAGTTCGACCAGCTGGCGGCAGATGGCCAGGCCCAGGCCCGTGCCGCCATAGCGCCGCGTGGTGCTGGCGTCGGCCTGCTCGAACTTCTGGAACAGGCGCGCCATCGCATCGGCATCGATGCCGATGCCGCTGTCGCTGACGGTAAAGCGGATCAGGTTGACACGGCGCCCGCCCCTGCCGCTGGCCACGCCGGCCCGCTCGACGCACACGCTGACGCCGCCGCGCTGGGTGAACTTGAAGGCATTGCCGACCAGGTTGACCAGCACCTGGCGCAAACGGGTCGGGTCGCCCACGACGAAGGGCGGCAGGTCGGGCGCGAAATCGATGGAGAAACCGATGCTGCGCGCGGCCGCCTGCTCTTCGAACAGGGTGACGACCGTCTCGATCGCCGCGCCGAGCGCGAAGTCGATGTTTTCGATACTCAGCTTGCCCGCCTCGATCTTGGAAAAATCGAGCAAGTCGTTGATGATCACCAGCAGCGACTGGGCATTGGCCTGGCCGCGCAGGATCTGTTCGCGCGTGGCGTCGTGCAGCTGCTCGTCGCGCAGGGCAAAACCCAGCATGCCAATCACGCCGGCCAGCGGCGTGCGCATCTCGTGGCTCATATTGGCCAAAAATTCCGACTTCTGGCGCGTCGCATCCTCGGCCTTGCGCTTGGCCTGGCGCAGGCTTTCCTCGTTTTTCGTCAGGCTGCTGTTGACTTGCGCCAGCTTTTCCGACTGGGCCAGCACTTCGATTTCCTTGCTTTGCAACTCGGCCGTGCGTTCGCCGACCAGTTTTTCCAGTTCGTTCTGCTGGCGCCGCAGCGTACGCACGCGCTGGCGGTAGGCGCCATACACGGCGCCCAGCAGCAGCGCCGCCATCAGGGTGCGGAACCACCAGGTTTTCCAGAACGGCGGCAAGATCGTGATGGCCAAGGTGGCACCGCTCTCGTTCCACACGCCGTCCTTGTTGGCCGCCTTGACGCGAAACACATAGTTGCCCGCATCGAGGTTGGTGTAGGTGGCAAAGCGCCGGCCCGCATCGGTCATGACCCAGTCCTGGTCGAAGCCTTCGAGCCGGTAGGCGAACATATTGCGCTGGGGCGCGGCGAAATGCAGGGCCGCGAATTCCAGCGAAAAGACGCTTTCGCGGCTGGTCAGCACCAGCTCGCGCGTATGGTCGATGGCCGTCTTGAGCACATGCGCGAACTCGCCGCGGCCGATGCCCACCGGCTTGTTGAAGATCTGCAGTTCCGTGACGGCCACCAGCGGCGGCACGCGGTTGTCGTGGATATCCTGCGGCATGAACGCCGTCATGCCGTTGAAGCCGCCGAAATACATGGTGCCGTCCGACGCGCGCAGGGCCGCGCCATCGAAGTACGAGCCTTCCACCGTGCCGTCGGCGCTGTCGTAGTTGCGAAACAGGCCGCTGCGCATGTCGAGCCGCGTGATGCCACTATTCGTGCTCAGCCACAGCTGCTCGTTGTCGTCGCCGAGGATGCTGGCGACGGCATCGTCGGCCATGCCATCCTTGCGCAGGAAGCGCCGGAAGCGGATCTCGCCCTTGGCGTCGATGTCCATGCGGTTCAGGCCATTGGCCGTGCCCACCCACAGCACGCCGCGCTTGTCCTCGTGCAGAAAATGCACTTCGTCGTGGCTCAGGCTCTGCGGGTTTTGCGGGTCGTGGCGGAAATGGCGGAAACGGCCACTGGCGCGGTCCAGCAAGTCCAGGCCGTGGAAGGAGCCTATCCACAGCCGCCCCTTGCCGTCTTCCAGCACGGGCCGCACCATGTTGTCGGACAGGCTGTTCGGGTCGGCCGGGTCGTGGCGGTACGTGGTAAAACGTTTGCTGGCCGGGTCGAAGCGGTGCACGCCGCCCCGCGTCGAGACCCACAGCATGCCGCTGCGGTCGCTGACGATATTGCGGATGGTGTCGCTGTTCGGGTCGCCGGCGGCAAAGCGCATGGTGAAGAAACGCCCCAAGGCCGGATCAAAGCGGTGCAAGCCCGTCGAGCCGCCCACCCACAGCACGCCGTCCGGCGCCTTGTACAGGGTCGTGACCTGCTCGTCGCGCGACATGCCGGGCGCGCTGCGCAGGTCGAACAGGCGCGAGCTGCCGTCGCGCGTGTCGTACAGTTTCAGGCCGCCCTTGGTGGCCAGCCACAGCTTGCCGTTGCCCGCGTCGGCCACGGCGCGCACTTTCTTGTCCGCCAGCGCGCCCACGTCGCCGGGCGCGCGCGCCATGCGCGAAAAGCCGCCGCTGCCCAGGTCGACCCGGCTCACGCCGTTGTACCAGGAGCCGACCCAGAAGGTGCCGGCGCGGTCGCGGTACAACGACGACAGCTGGTTGTCGGCGACGCTGAACTTGTCGCCCGTCTGGTGGCGATATTGCAGGAAGGTGTCGCTTTCGGGCAGCCAGCGGAACAGGCCATCGGCATTGCTGCCCAGCCAGACGGTGGCGTCGACATCCTGGTACAGGCTCGCCACGCGGATGGCGGAGAAGCCATGTTTCTCGCCTAAGCGCACTCTCGATTGCGGCGGCTGGCCGGCGGCGCCCAGGCGCCAGCGCTCGGCACCGGCCATGGTGCCGATCCACAGGTTCTGCTGGCGGTCGATCAGCAGCGACTGGATCACGTTGTACTTCGAGCCGGGCGTCGCATCGACGGCGAAATGCTCGAAGCGCTCGCTGCCCGGCGCCAGCATGTCCAGGCCCGTGACCGTGCCTATCCACAGGCGCTGCTGCGCGTCCAGCGCCAGCGCCTTGATTTCATTGTCGCCCAGGCTGTGCGGATTGCCCTCTTCATGGTGCCAGGTGCGGAAGCGGCCCGTGGCGGGATCGAAATGCTGCAAGCCGTCCGAGGTGGCGATCCAGAAGCCGCGCGCGCCATCGTCGAGAATGGCGTGGATATGCCGGTTGCCGTTACCGCGCTTGCTCTTTTCGGCCGGGCCGTAATGGATGAAGGTCTGGCTGGCGGCGTCGAAGCGGTCCAGGCCATTGTCCGTGCCCACCCACAGCTGGCCCTGGCTATCGACATGCAGCTCGCCGACCCAGTTATCGGCCAGGCTGGTCTTGTCGCCCTCGATATTCTTGTAGACGACCATGCGGTAGCCGTCGTAACGGCTCAGGCCGGACTGGCTGCCGAACCACATATAGCCTTGCCGGTCCTGGGCGATGGCCAGCACCGATTCCTGCGCCAGGCCCTGGTCGACGCTGAGCTGGTCGAAACGCAGGGTGGGCGCAGGCCCCGCCATGGCGGGACCTCCCATCAGTAGAATTAACAGTAAGGCAACATCGCAAACACGTCGAAATACCCGCACAATCGTCCTGTCAAAAAAAACGCGAAAAACCCGCACGCCGCTCCAAGGGCCGTCTCATGAACCAAAAAACGCCAGTACATCGTCCTTGCGGGCCTGCGTATCGCGCTGTCCAAGACGGATCAGCTCGTTAGTATACGTCGATTCGAACAATAAATACGATGCCAGCGCCGCGCCACGGGCTTCGGCCGCGCCGATGCCCGACAACATGGTGCGGATGGGACGCGGCAAACTGCCGATATGCCGGCTGGCGATGGCGTCGAGCCGTTCGGACGGCGCGATGACCAGCAATTCCACCGGTTTCAGCGCCGTCTTGCCCAGCAACTCGGGCGGCAGCATCGACAGGGTCAGGTTGATGCGGTTCAGGCGCTCGATGTCGACTGCCAAGCCGTCGAGGAAAATCGACGACAGCGCATGGCCGGCGATCTGCGCCAGGCTCGGGTAGCGCGCCGCTTCGGACGCGGCGGGCGCCGGTTCCGTCATGCGTCCCGCACCCACCACCAGCACTTTATTTGCGCCCAGGTGAATGGCTGGCGAGATCGGTGCCAGCTGGCGCATGGATCCGTCGCCGCAGTACTCGCGCTGGCCGCCCACGTACAGGGGCACGGCGGGGAAGATGAAGGGGATGGCGGCCGACGCCAGCAAATGCTCCACGCCGATCTGGTCCGGCAGGGCCAGGCGTTGCGTGCGCACCCACGGCGCGATATCCTCGGCCGTCTGGTAAAACGTCATGTGGCGGCTGCCCGAATACGACGACGCCGTCACGGCCAGCGCATGCAGCAAGCCGTCGGCCAGGGCCGCGTCCAGGCGCGGCAGGTCGAGCATGCGGTGCAGCAGGCTGACCAGCGGGGTATTGTCGAGCAGGGAACTGGGCGGCGACGCATGCCACTGGCGCAGCAGCCAGCCGAACGACAGCAGGGACAGCCAGCGCGCGCCCGAGCGGATCACGCCCAGCGAATCGGCTCGGTACACTTGCTCGACTTCGATGTGCTGCCACACGTCGAGCAGCTTTTGCACGCCTTCGCCGAAATTATCGGCACGGCAGGCCAGCGCCGTGGCGTTGATGGCACCGGCCGAGGTGCCGCAGATGATGTCGAACGGGTTGCGCGCCGGTGCCCAGCCCGCTTCCCACAGTATCGCTGAAATCGCCTGCAGCACGCCTACCTGGTAGGCGGCACGGGCGCCTCCTCCCGTGAGTATCAAGCCAGTTTTATTTTGCATTCCCATGCCGGCAGATTAGCAGGGTCTGGATGCTTTGTGGAAAAGATTCGGGGGTGATTAATCTCCGCGAACCATCCCTTCTCTTCTCGGGTCTGCACCCCCAAACCAGAAATCCTTGCCATGCGCATTCAGGCGCATGATGCCCTGCAAGCCCGAGTTCTGTTCGATCACGCGCACCTCGTGGCCCATCGCCTGCAGCGCCTCGACTTGCGCTGCCGGCGCGCGGCCCTTTTCCAGTTCCGTCGGGCCGTTGCGGCTGCCGAAGTTCGGCAGGCTGATCGCCTGCTGTACGTTCAAGCCCCAGTCCATAGTGCCGACCAGGACCTTGGCGACATAATTGATGATGGACGAGCCGCCGGGCGAACCCGTCGCCAGCACCAGCTTGTGCGTACCCTTTTCAAATACCAGGGTGGGCGACATGGCGCTGCGCGGACGCTTGCCCGCTTCGACGCGGTTGGCGATCGGGCCATCCGCATCGCGCGAATCGAACGAGAAATCCGTCAGCTGGTTATTGAGCAAAAAGCCGTCGACCATCTGGCGCGAACCGAACGCGTCTTCCACGCTGGTGGTCATCGACAGGCCGCCGCCAAAGGCGTCGACGGCCACCAGGTGCGACGTCGACGGGCGCTGCAAGGCGTTGTCCATGCCCCACGCCACCTGCATGCCGGGCGGCGTGCCGGGATTGGCTTTGCCCATGGATTTTTCGCCGATCAGCGCGGCGCGCTGCGCCAGATAGGTTTTATCGAGCATCGAAGCGACGCCATTGCCGGGCAGTGGCACGAAGTCCGTGTCGGCCACGTAGCGGTTGCGGTCCGCGTAGGCCAGGCGTCCCGCTTCCGAGAACAGGTGGATCGCTTGCGCATCGAGCACGCCGTCGACGGGCGCATACGGCCGGATATCCTTCACTTCCAGGATGCCCAGCATCTGCGCGATGGCAATGCCGCCCGACGATGGCGGCGGCATGCCGCACACGGTCCAGGCCTTGTAATCGCTGCAGACGGGCTCGCGCACCTTGGCCTGGTAGCCGGCGATGTCGGTCGCCGTCAGCTTGCCCGGATTGGTCGGATGCGAGGCCACCTTGGCGGCGATGTCGCGCGCGATGCGGCCGTTGTAAAAGGCGTCGGCGCCGCCGCGGGCGATCTCGCGCAGGGTGCGCGCCAGGTCCGGATTCTTCAGCACGTGGCCGACGGGCCAGGCCTTGCCCTCTTTGTCATAGAAATACGCGGCGGCGACAGGGTCGCGCTTCAAGGCCTGGTCCCAGTTCAGCAAGCCGTTGAGGCGCTGGCTGACGGGAAAGCCGCCGTGCGCCAGCTTGATGGCGGGGCCGAACAGGGTCGCCCACGGCAGCTTGCCGTGTTCCTTGTGCGCCAGTTCCAGCATGCGCAGCACGCCCGGCGCCCCCACGGAACGCCCGCCCACCACGCCCGTGGCGCGCGAGACGGGGCTGCCGTCCGCATTCTGGAACAAGTGTTCATCGGCGGCGGCCGGCGCCGTTTCGCGCCCGTCGAACGCCTGCACGCCCTTGGCCGTGGAGTACAGCAAAAAGGCGCCGCCGCCGATGCCCGACGATTGCGGTTCGACCAGGGTCAGTACCAGCTGCGTGGCGATGGCCGCGTCGATGGCGCTGCCGCCCTTTTTCAGCATCTGATAGCCCGCATCGGCAGCCAGCGGATTGGCGGCGGCAACCATGAATTTCTGCGCCGCCCAACCCGATTTTTCCGCATACGCGGTGGCGACTTCCGGCGCCTTTTGCGGCACCTCGGCAAATACGGGACTGGCAGCGAGTGCTCCCAGCAAGGTCAGGCTCAGCGCCAGCGGCTTCAATGTGATCATGCTTACTCCGGTAAAGATTCCCGGGTATGCTACCTCAAATGCCGGCCACGGCGCTGCACCCTCGCCTAGGGCTTACTTCGGCTGCATGCGGATCGCACCGTCCAGGCGAATCGTCTCGCCATTGAGCATGACGTTTTCCACGATGGCTTTCACCAGTTGCGCGTATTCGCCGGGCTTGCCCAAGCGCGATGGGAACGGCACCATCTTGCCCAGCGCATCCTGCACTTCGGCCGGCATGCCCAGCAGCATCGGCGTTTCGAAAATGCCGGGCGCCACCGTCATCACGCGGATGCCGTTGCGCGACAGGTCGCGCGCCATCGGCAGGGTCAGTCCCACCACGGCCGCCTTCGACGAGGCGTAGGCTGCCTGGCCGATCTGGCCATCGTAGGCCGCCACGGAAGCCGTGTTGATGATGATGCCGCGCTCGCCTTCAACGGTGGCATCCTGCTTGGCCATGGCGTCGGCCGCCAGGCGGCACATATTGAAGGTGCCCACCAGGTTGATGTTGACGACTTTCTGGAACAGGGCCAGCGGATGCGGGCCGTCCTTGCCCACGGTCTTCACGGCCGGCGCCACGCCGGCGCAGTTGACGAGGCCGCGCAAGGTGCCGAGTTTGGCCGCTGCCGCCACCACGGCCATGCCGTCTTCTTCCGACGTCACGTCGCACTGCACGAACACGCCGCCGAGTTCCGCGGCCAGCGCCTGGCCCGCCTCCGTCTGCACGTCGGCCAGCACGACCTTGCCGCCGGCCGCCGTCAGCATGCGCGCCGTGGCCGCGCCCAAGCCCGATGCGCCGCCCGTGATGATGAATACATTGTCCTGAATCTGCATGAAATCTCCTGAGTATCCTGAGTAATAAGGGCCGTATTCCCGGCGCCTGATGGTTGCGTGTCACATGATGCCATAGTTACGTTTACGTAAACGTAACGTCAGCGACAATTGTAGCCATTTTTTGCGCGACGCAGCGAAAAGTTAAGGACGGACGGAGCAGACCGGCGCTGGAGCGCTCAGCGGGACAGAACGAAAGCGCCCGCCGTGATCAGCAGAATGCCGAACACTTTCGGCATGGTGAGCGCTTCCTGCAGCACGCTGCAGCCGATCAGGGTCACCAGCGCCATCGTGATGGCCGTCATGACGGGATAGGCAAGGCTGATTTGCAGCTTTTCCAGCGCCACCGCATAGCAGATGAAACCCAGGGCATAGGCGCCCCCGGCACCACCCAGCCACAGCAGGCGGACGACACTCAGGCCGCTGCCATACTGGCTGGAGATTTTGATCAGCAAGGTGGCGGCCGCGCTGGCCACTGAGGCAAGCGCGCACCATAGGAAGCCTGCAGAAGCGGAAGTCATCATCGGTAGCGGTTCGGGTACGGTTTCGGGAGAAGGTGCGGCATTCTACAGGCTGGCCCCCACCGCCAGCGCCATGCAGGCGCCGATGATCACGAGGCTGACAGTATCTTTGCTCACATATAACACAGGATCCTCGTTGACCTCGCCCCGGAAGGTTAGCGTCCACAGTCGTCCCAGCCAGAACACCAGCAGGGGCACAATACCCAGCAACAGGTAAGGACGCGCATACAGTACCAGGATGTTTTGGGAATTAAAGTACAGCATGAACACCAGCAGGGAAATGAATCCGCTGTTCACGCCCATGATGCCGATCGGCGCCTTATCGGCCGTCGTATAGCTGCGGCCGCGCGTTTTTTCCTTGCCTTGGCGCTCCAGATTGAATAGCTCGCTATAGCGCTTGAGCAGCGCCAGGCTGAGGAAAATAAAGAAGGAAAAAGCCAGCAGCCAGAACGATGGTTCGATATGCGTCGCCGCGCTACCTCCCAGTATGCGCAAGGTATACAGGATGGCGAGGGTGACGATATCGACCATCAGCAAGCGCTTCAGGTAAATCGAGTACGCCAGGGTGCTGGCGAAGTAAATCGCCACGGCCAGCAACAGCAGCGGATCGAACAGCGCGCAAATGGCCAGCGCCAGGATGGCCAGCAGCGGACTGGCCAGCAGGGCAACGGGCAGCGGCAGGCTGCCGGTGGCTATCGGCCGGCGGCACTTGCTGGGGTGGCGCCGGTCATCGGGCGCATCGAGCGCATCATTGAGCAGATAGGCACTAGAGGCGCACAGCGAAAAAGCGACAAACGCCACCAGCGCCTGCAGGAAGGTCGGCAGATTCAGCGCATGGCCGGCCAGCATCGGCACGAAGACCAGCAGATTCTTCAGCCACTGGCGGGGCCGCATTGCCTTGAGCAGGGGCACGCCCCATCCGGCGCGCGGCGTCCCCGCCGCCTGCGTGGCGCCGCCAGCGGCCAGCCGGAACGGCGTGCGGGTGACGGAAAACGCCGCGTTGCTTGCATTCCATACCGCGACGTCAACACTGGCATTACCTATGTAATCAAACCCCCTGGCGCCAAACAGTTCGCTCAGTTGATGCGCCTTGTTATGCGAAGTGAGATTGATCCCGCCCTCAGTGGCCAGCACGCGGTCAAACAGGCCCAGGTGGACGGCGATGGCATCGGCGAAACGGCGCTGCGAACCTGTCGCCAGAATGATCTGGCGCCCTTCGCTGCGCTGGCGTGCCAGGTCGGCCAGTAAAATCTGATCATACGGCAAGGCTTGCGGATCGATCTCCACCATGCCCGCCATTTTTTCCTTGAAACCAGCCTTGCCGGAAAACAGCCAGAACGGCAAGCGCCAGAGCTGCAAGAACCGCACTTTGATAAAGATGAGAATCGCTTCCCACAGCAAGTCCGTATGGATCAGCGTGCCGTCGAGATCGACCACCAGCGGTATATTCTTCTGTTCGCCCTGCGCGCGCAACATCGGTTCGGCCATGATATTAACTTTCCGTGCCGGATGCCGGCATGCGTGACAGCAACCAAGCGCTGTCCCGATCCAGCGCGGGCATGGCTGGCGCACCGACACGTGCACTCAGTGCGCACAACATGAATGCCACGGCAACGGGGATGAAGGCATCAAACTGGCGCCCTTCATTGAACTGTCCCACCATAAAGGTCATGGTCAGCAAACACGGCAGGATAATCAGGCAGCGGCGCAGCGGCGCAGACGCATAACGCCAGCCGGAGGCGGCCACGAGATACCACAGCAATATAGGGCCAATGTTCTGTACCAGCGTACGCGGATGGTGCAGGAAGAGATTGATATTGTTGTCAATCTTGCCGCCTTCCCATGCCTGATGGGCTGGCAACACATAAAACATCAGTACGCGCACCAGGCCGTACAGCAGCAGCTGCAGCAATATCCAGCCCGCCAGCGAGCGCAGCTTCATCTGTCCAAACAAGACAAAGCCGCTCGCCACAATCAGGAAGAGCGTGATCTCGTGATTGAACGTTCCCGCCACCAGCATTGCCACGTAGGGCAGCATTTCGCGGCGCAGCAGATGGTAGAGACAAAAGGAATAGACAAAAATAATACCGATATCGTAAAACGTGTAATAGGTGACCGTGGGCGCCCACATGCACAACACCAGAAACTGCGCCATGAAGGCCAGGTCCCGTCGGATGAAGAGAGCGGCAAAACGCCGGACCGACCACAGCATCAGCACCACAGCCAGGACCTGGGACCAGAGAAAACACTCGATGGCGCCCAAGCGAGGGAACAGGTACTGCAAGACCTGCGCCGGGAAAATGAACATGACGCGGTGCTGGAACGGCGGCGTACCTTTGAATGCCATGATGTCATCGATCAGGTACCAGTTTTCCTGTGTGCCGAAACGCAGAAGCATGCCGGCAAACACTGCGGTGTAAATGGCGAACAACAGATAATCGAGCCCATCGTCGCTCATTGCCGCGGGCCGATGCAAGCGATACAGGAACACTGCGGCAGTGACAGTGAAGGCCAGCCAAAGCAACAGGTAAAAGCTCACCAGGGCATCCATTTTCTGAACATAAAATGCCAGCGGATGGCGGTCCGCATGGCCGAATACCTTATTGAGCACCGACCATGAGCGCCCGTCATAGGCCGCCTCCAGCAGCGCATTTCCTGCAAAAAAATACCAGGAAAATACAGCCAGGGCACAGATGGAAAACGTGACGAACAAGAGACGAAGATGGGCTGGTTTCATTGTGAACCGATAACAATATGACGATAACAATAAATTATTAAATATTTACTCTTATTGTTTCATGATATATATAAAAAGGCAATAATTAAATCCCGGCCAACCATCCATGACATTTGTTTTTTATCAATAATTCGAAAATGAAGCGGCGCGAACATACACGGATGGCGCCCGCCGGCAACGCGCCGGGCCTGCCTGTTTATGGCGGCATGGCAGCGCCATACGCTGGCACCGACTTCCTAGAAACACTGCAAGAACGCCCCATTGCGGTGGCAGATGCGCCCGTTGGCATCGAGCGTGGCGTTGCCCGCGCCGTTGTAGCGCGCGCCGGCGGCATCGCGGCAACCGCCCGTGTCGCAGGCGCCGATGGGCTGCGGCGCACGGGGCATGGGCACGGCCGGGCTGGGCGGCAGGGGCGCCATGGGCACGACGGGAGGCGCAGGCTGCGCCGGCATGCGGCCAATCACCTGCGGCACGGAACGGCGCGGCTGCACGGGCGGCGCCGGGCGGCATGGCTCGACGGCCAGCTTGCTGCTGTCGCGCGGATCGAGCTGGCATACGGGCAAATCATCGGAAGCGGTCTGCTCCTGAGCGCCTGCATGGCCGCCAGCGAGCAGAAGGGCGCAGGCCAGCGCCGATATGGTTTTGATCATCGTCTTCATGCCACCTCCCCATGCATCGATCATACCGCTTTCATTATTGGCACACACGGCGCCAGATGCCATGCACAAGCTGCAACGGCGTTTTATTTCCTTTCATCACTTTCCTTCTTGCCAGGATAGCATTACAATAAGAACGATTCTTATTCTCATTAGCAGAATGAGAGCGCAGTTTATTGCATTTTCAATCATTCATACCCGAGCCACCCGGAAGGCAGCCAGGAAAAAACAACATCCGGAAAGTTCACCATGACCAAGCGCAGTCCCGCCTTCACATCCTTCGCAGTCCCCGCCGCCACTCCCGCCCGTCCCCGCCATTGCACCACCTTGATCCTGCCCTGCCTGCTGTCGCTGGCCGTCAGCAGCGCCTGGGCCGAAGGCAATGTGGCCGCCGTTCCCACCATGAACACGGTGGTCGTCACCGCGTCGGGCACGGCCATCGATATCAAGGATGCGCCGGCCAGCATCAGCGTCATCACGCGCGAGGAAATCGAGCGCCAGCCCGTGTATGACCTCAACACCCTGCTGCGCCGCATCCCCGGCGTGACGGGCGGCACCGGCCCCGAAGGCGAAGCGTCGAAGATCAAGCTGCGCGGCTTGCCTGACAAATACACGCTGATCCTCGTCGACGGCAAACGCGTGGGCAGCTCGGCCGACACGGCTTACCGTCCCGACCTGGGCCGCCAGGACTTAAACTGGATCTCGCCCGACATGATCGAGCGCATCGAAGTCGTACGCGGACCCATGTCCTCGCTGTACGGCTCGGACGCCATGGGCGGCGTGATCAACATCATCACGCGCAAGGTGCCGGGCAAGTGGAACGGGTCGGCCACGGCCAACTACACGCAGCCGCAGGACAGCGACCGCGGCACGGCGCACCAGCTGGGCGTGAACCTGGCCGGCCCCTTGTCGGACACGGTCGGCATGCGCCTGGGCGTGAACCAGACGCGCCAGAATCCCGATGAAAAATTCTTCGACAAAGCGGGCGACATGGGCGGCGAACGCAACCAGACTGTCTCGGGTCAGCTGAGCTGGGCGCTGGGCAAGAAACAGAACCTGTCGCTGGACGCCAGCTATGGCAGGCAGGAAGCCAGCACTTCGAGCGCGCGTGATGCGGACGGCGAACCGCTGGTCGACAGCTGGGGCGCCAACAAGCTGATACGCAAGAGCGTCAGCCTCGGCTACGAAGGCCGCTGGGACTTCGGCAAGACCACCGTCAACCTGTATCACAACGACTTCGATAACCAGGACGTCGGCACGGTGGCGAAATCCAAGGACAGCACGCTCGATGCCAGCCTGGAAAAACGCCTCGGCTGGGGCGGCATCGAGCAGATGCTGGTGATGGGCGGCCAGTGGAAGCACCAGGAACTGACGAACACGAATACCATCGGCACCGTGCCCACCGATTACCTGGGCAACACCGTCAGCGGCGCGACCTTGTCCGGCACCACGTCGGCCCTGTTTGCGGAAGATCAGCTGTTCCTGCGCGACAACCTGACGGCCACGGCCGGCCTGCGCCTCGACCACCACAGCAAGTTCGGCAACCATTACAGCCCGCGCCTGTACCTGGTGTACCACCCTGCCCCCGCCTGGACCATCAAGGGCGGCGTGTCGCAAGGCTTCCGCGCCCCGAGCCTGAAGGAAAACTCGCCGGCGGCGGCTACCAATTCAGGCGGACGCGGTTGCGGCAGCCTGAAACCGCTGGGCTACATCACGGGCTCCTGTTACATGGCCGGCAATGCCGACTTGAAGCCGGAAACGAGCACGGCCGGCGAGATCGGCGTGGCGTGGGAACAGAATGGTTGGGACGTGGGCCTGACGTACTTCCACACGGATTTCAAGAACAAGATCGACTATGCGCCGCTGGGCTTTTACCAGCAGCGCTGGTGGACGAAGATGACGAATATCCAGAAAGCGCGCACCAGCGGCGTGGAAGCGACGGCCACCATCCCGCTGACAAAAAACCTGAACTGGCGTAACAACGTCACCTACATGGCCGAGGCGAAAAACCTGACGACGGGCGCCAACCTGCTGTCGACGCCAAAACTGTCGTGGTACTCGGCGCTGGGCTGGCAAGTCAACGACCAGCTGTTCGGCGAAGTATCGGCCCAGTACACAGGCAAGGAACTCGACGCGGGCAAGCTGGCCGACAAGGCCTACACCATCGTCGACACGGTCGTGTCGTACAAGGTCACGCCACAATGGACCGTGCGCGGCGGCGTACAAAACCTGTTCAAGAAGGGCCCGATGGCCGATGGACTGGTCGACTATTACGTGCCGGGACGGCGCATGTTCGTCGGTTTGACGTCGCGCTTCTAATAGCGGGGCGGCGGCGTACCGGGCGGCGGCGTGGCGGCGTTGGCCGGCACGCTGCTCAGCATCTGCCCGGCCACGGGCACCTTGTGGCCGCTCGCATACATGCATTGCTGGTAGGCATAGTCGTAACGGCGCTGCATGCCATACGAAGAACTGTCGGCCGCGCCCGTGCCCGCCAGCGCGCCAAAGACCAGCCCAGTACCGGCACCCACGCCGGCGCCATGGCCGCCATCGATGGCGGCACCAGCTACCGCACCGAGCAAAGTGCCCAGGGCCGCACTGCGCACGCCGCTGTCGGCCGCGGCTTGCTGCGCCGAACTGCCGCCCAGCTGCGCCTGCGCATATCCGCGGCAATGGGCGTCATCACCCTGGAATTGCGCGAAACTCTTGCCCGTGCCGGGCAACACCATGGCCGACGGCCCTTGCGGCATCACCGTGCATGCCGCCAGCACAAGGGGCGCCAGCACGCCCCCACACACTGCGCCTGTTTTCCCGTTCATGTCGCACCTCGCCTTCAGCGCACGCTGCCCGGCGCCACAGCGCGCCACGGCAGCGTGCAACTTGTCACGTAAGGATAATAGCCTTGCGGCTGACGGCAGTAGTACCACATCGGCGCCGTCGGCACCCCGCCCTGCTCGACATACACGGGCGGCGCGACGGGCAGCGGCTGCACCACGACCGTGCGTCCGTACGGATGGCGGTACCAAGGGTCACCGTACCAGCCCGGCCCGTAGCCCCAGCTCGATCCCAGCCACACACCGACATGCGAGCGGCCATGGAAATGCCTGTGCCCGTGATGGGCGTGATGACCATGGTGGCCGTGGAAGCCGTGTCCACCGTGCCGGCCATGCCTGCCCGGGTCGGCCCAGGCGCTGCCGGCCAGCGCCAGCCCCACCGCCACGGCCAGCCCCCGCATCAGCCAGCGCCGTTTGTCTGCCTTGTCCATGATGCCTCCTGCCTTCTGCTGCCTGAAGTGATTCCTTCATTATTGGCAGACGGCTGGCGCAGGCAAGGCGCTGTAACATTTGCTCACTTTTGATACGCGCGAGATATGGAAATCAGGAAATTTTGACATGCCGACGTCAAACAGCCCCTGGGAACGGGGCTGTTTGACGTGGGGTTTATTGCGCCGGCAAGCTTTGCACCGGTGTGGCCGGCGCCAGGATGGGCGGCACGGGCGCGTGGATGGGTGCCGGCGCCTTGACCGCCAACCAGCCCGTGGCCGGCAGCAGCGGCACCAGCAGCAGGGCCACGATATTGATGATCTTGATCAAGGGGTTCACCGCCGGACCGGCCGTGTCCTTGTACGGGTCGCCCACCGTGTCGCCCGTGACGGCCGCCTTGTGCGCATCGGAACCCTTGCCGCCGAAATGGCCATCCTCGATGTATTTCTTCGCATTGTCCCAGGCGCCGCCGCCCGTGGTCATCGAAATGGCCACGAACAGGCCCGTGACGATGGTCCCCATCAGGAGGCCGCCCAGCGCCGCTGGCCCCAGCAGCATGCCCACGACGATGGGCACCACCACGGGCAGCAAGGAGGGCACGATCATTTCGCGGATGGCCGACGCCGTCAGCATGTCGACGGCCTTGTCGTATTCGGGCCGCGCCGTGCCTTCCATGATGCCCTTGATGTCGCGGAACTGCCGGCGCACTTCCACCACCACGGCGCCGGCCGCGCGGCCCACGGCTTCCATCGCCATGGCGCCGAACAGATACGGTATCAGGCCGCCGATGAAGAGGCCGACGATGACCATGGGGTTCGACAAATCAAACGTGATGTGCTGGCCCACGGATTCAAGCGCATGCGTGTAGTCGGCAAACAGCACCAGCGCGGCCAGGCCGGCCGAGCCGATGGCATAGCCCTTGGTGACGGCCTTGGTCGTGTTGCCGACGGCGTCGAGCGGGTCGGTGATGGCGCGCACGGAGTCAGGCAGGCCCGACATTTCCGCGATGCCGCCCGCGTTATCGGTGATGGGGCCATACGCATCGAGCGCGACGATGATGCCGGCCATCGACAGCATGGCCGTGGCCGCAATGGCGATGCCGTACAGGCCCGCCAATTGATACGAGACGAGGATGGCGACGCAGACGGCCAGCACCGGATACGCGGTGGACTTCATCGACACGCCCAGGCCGGCGATGATGTTGGTGCCGTGCCCCGTCGTCGACGCTTCGGCGATGTGGCGCACGGGCTTGAAGTCCGTGCCCGTGTAGTACTCGGTGATGTACACCATCAGGCCCGTGAGGACGATGCCCACGACGGTGGCGCCCAGCATCTTGTAGCGCATGGCGTCGTCGGGCCACAGCAGCCACGTGACGACGGCAAAGCCGACCAGCGACAGGCCGGCCGCCCACCACAGGCCCGTGTACAGGGCAGACATGATCTTCGCACCCGGCTTGGTCTTGACCATCGAGCAGCCGACGATGGAAGCGAGGATGGAGACGGCGCCCAGCAGCAGCGGATAGATGATGGCCGTGCTGCTTGCTTCTGCCATCAGCAAGGCGCCCAGCAGCATGGTGGCGATCAGGGTCACGACATAGGTTTCGAACAGGTCGGCCGCCATGCCGGCGCAGTCGCCCACGTTGTCGCCCACGTTGTCGGCGATGACGGCCGGGTTGCGCGGATCATCCTCGGGTATGCCCGCTTCGACCTTGCCCACCAGGTCCGCACCCACGTCGGCGCCCTTGGTGAAGATGCCGCCGCCCAGCCGCGCGAAGATGGAAATGAGCGAGGCGCCGAAGGCCAGGCCGATCAACGGCTTGATCAGGTCATGCTGGGTCAGGCCGGGTGCGCCCGTCGTCACCAGCAGCCAGTAGAACAGGGTCACGCCCAGCAGGCCCAGTCCCACGACCAGCATGCCCGTGATCGCCCCGCCCTTGAAAGCCACGTTCAGCGCCTGGTTGATGCCATGCGTGGCCGCCTGCGCCGTGCGCACATTGGCCCGCACCGAGACATTCATGCCGATGAAGCCGCAGGCGCCCGACAGCACGGCACCGATCAGGAAGCCCAGCGCCGTGTGCAGGCCAAGCAGCAGATAGATGGCGATCAGGAGCACCACGCCGACGATGGCGATGGTGCGGTACTGGCGCGCCAGATAGGCGGCCGCACCCTGCTGGATGGCCAGCGCGATTTCCTGCATGCGCGCGTTGCCGGGATCCTGCCTCAGAATCCAGCTACGCGACACCAAACCGTAAATGACTGCGACCACGCCGCAGGCTACCGCAAACCACAAACTGGCTGCCATATCGTCCCCTTCTGTTTTTATCCGACGTCATTGCCAACAGCTGCAGACCGCACCGGGTAGGCACGCGCAGCCAGGAAAACACGACCTGCAAAAAAACTGAACCACGAAAACGATACGGCGCCCGCCTGAAGCGCGGGCACAAAAAAAGCGGACACTGAGGTCCGCTTTTCAAACACTGCTTATTCCGCCAGGGCGGCAAATGCGCTGTCGCGGATTTGCTCGACCGGACCGACGCCGGCGATGCGGCGGTATTTCGGCGCGCCTGGCAGGCCGGACTTGGCCCAGTCATTGTAGTAGTTGAGCAAAACCTTGGTCTGGTTGTGGTACACGTCCAGACGCTTCTTGACGGTTTCCGCCTTGTCGTCGTCGCGCTGGATCAGGGGCTCGCCCGTGATGTCGTCGACGCCGTCGACTTTTGGCGGATTGAATTTGACGTGGTATACGCGGCCCGAACCCGGGTGGCTGCGGCGGCCATCCATGCGCTCGATGATCGACGCGTCAGGCACGTCGATTTCCAGTACGTAGTCGACATTGATACCGGCATCTTTCATGGCGTCCGCTTGCGCGATGGTGCGCGGGAAGCCGTCGAACAGATAGCCATTGGCGCAATCGGCTTCCTGCAGGCGGTTCTTGACCAGGCCGATCATGATGTCGTCCGACACGAGGCCGCCCGCATCCATGACTTTTTTCGCTGCCAGGCCCAGTTCCGTGCCTTCCTTGATCGCCGCGCGCAGCATGTCGCCCGTGGAGATTTGTGGAATATTGTATTTTTCTTTGATGAAGTTAGCTTGGGTGCCCTTGCCGGCACCGGGTGCTCCTAAAAGTATCAGACGCATTGAAAAGTTCCTAAAAAACAGATTTTGGATGGTGGTATGTGTAATTATTTTTAGATGGTGTTGCCAAGGCTATCTTTCCGTACGAAACTTACCACAAAAAATCCCCGGAACGCCAGTTTGCTATCGAATTGCTATGCCCTGATTGATCAAAGCCAGCAATTCGCGAGGCAGACGTTTCAAAATGTGGTTTTTACTGCAGGCGCACAAAACTTTATTTGCACGCCTGCCGTTTTACGGGTAGCGCTTACAGGGCACTGTAGTGGGCTTGCACCCTGGCAAGATCTTCCGGCGTGTCGACACCGGCGGCCGGGGCCGAGTCCGTGACATGCACGGCGATGGCAACACCGTGCCACAGCACGCGCAACTGTTCGAGCGCCTCGATCGCTTCCAGCGGCGACGCGGACAATTGCGGATATTCCTGCAAGAATGCATTGCTGTATGCATACAGGCCGATATGGCGCAGCGGCACATAGCCGGCCGGTATCGTGTCTTTCGACTGCGCGAAGCCGTCGCGGTGCCACGGAATTGTCGCGCGCGAGAAATACAAGGCGCGGCCATTCTTGTCCAGCACGACCTTGACCACGTTCGGGTTGAACGCATCGGCCACATCGTGCAGCGGATGGGCGCACGTGGCCATGGGGACGGCGGTGCTGATCTGCGCCGCGCAGGCGGCCAGCAGGGCCGGATCGATCAGCGGTTCGTCGCCCTGCAGGTTGACGACGACGGCATCGAGCGGCAGCTCGAGCGTGCGCGCCACTTCGGCGATGCGGTCCGTGCCCGACGGATGGTCGCTGCGCGTCATGCACACTTCCACGCCATGCGCGGCGCAGGCGGCGCGGATGGATTCGTGGTCGGTGGCGACGATGACGCGCACGGCGCCCGACAGGGCTGCCTGCTCGGCCACGCGCACCACCATGGGTTTGCCGCCCAGGTCAGCCAGCGGCTTGCCCGGCAGGCGCGTCGAGGCCAGGCGGGCCGGGATGATGACGATGAACGCCATCGTTATTCCACTGCGTCTTGCAGGGTGCGCGCTTCGTCCGCCCACATGATGGGGATGCCATCGCGGATCGGATAGGCGAGGCGGTCGGCGCGGCAAATCAGTTCCTGCGCCTTTTTATCGTGTTCAAGCGGACCCTTGCAAACAGGGCAGACCAGGATATCAAGCAGTCGAGCGTCCACGACATTTCTCCACAATTTGTTGGGCCAGCGCGCTATCGATGCGCGCACTGACGGGGACGACCCACAGTCTCGGGTCATCTTTGAGATATTCAATTTGCGCACATTTTACTGCATCCTTCTCGGTGATCAAGATCACATCCGTGTCGAGCGCCGCAAATGGCTGGTCGAGGAAGTCGTGATGGTCGGGCAAGGGCAGTTCCATGAAGTCCAATCCGGCGCCGCGCAGCATGGCAAAGAAGCGCTGGGGGTTGCCGATGCCGGCCGCCGCCACGATGCGCTGGCCGCTGGCCGCCAGGGTTGCAAGCGCCACGCTTTCGCCGCGGTTCACCATGCGTTCGGCCACGCCGCCGGCCAGCAGCATCTGTACCACCAGCCCGCCCTGCGGCGCGACCCTGGCCACCAGTGCCGGCGCCAGCTCGGGTGCATTGATCACCGTCACGTCGCGCCGGCGGCGTGGCGATTCGCGCAAAGGCCCCGCCGGCAGCAGCCAGCCATTGCCCGCGCCGCGGCCGTCGAACAGCACAATTTCCACGTCGCGTTGCAAGGCGTAATGCTGCAAGCCGTCGTCCGTCACCAGCACGTCGACGTCCGGGTGCGCGGCCAGCAGCGCCCTGCCCGCTTGCGCGCGGTCGCGTCCCACCATCACGGGGCAGCCGCCGCGCTGGAAGATCAGCAGCGGCTCGTCGCCCACCTGCTGCGGCGTGGAAGCAGCGGTGACGGCGCGCGGCGAACGGTCGGCGCTGCCATGGCCGCGCGAAATGACGCCCGGACGCATGCCCGCGTCGCGCAAGGCTTGCACCAGCCAGATCGTCAGCGGCGTCTTGCCCGTGCCGCCGATAAAAATATTGCCGACGACGACGACGGGCACGGGCAGGCGCGCGGATTTGATGATATTTGCCCCGTACAGTCCGCGCCGCACAGCGCTCAGGGCACCGAACAGCAGGGAGACAGGCCACAGCGCGCACGCCAGCGGGCCCCGCGTCAGCCAGGCACGGGTCAATGTGGTTTCAAGCTTGGCGGGGGAGGATGTGGGCATGGAGGGAGGAGTAAAGGGCTGGGGTCTGACCCGGCGGGTCAGACCCCAATTTTGTTGCCGGTAACGGTCGAAATTTACTTGCCACCCGCCTGCGCCGCAAACGTCAGCTTTTCATAGCCGGCCAGGCGCGCCGCTTCCATGACGTGGATGACCATCTGGTGCATGGCGAACTGGTCGGCGTTGACCACGACGACGGGCGTCTGCGCGGGCGCCTTGCCGCCGTTGGCTGCCTTTGCCGCGTTCTGCAGGGCATCGGCCAGGCCGGCCACGTCGCGGAACGAGACCGGTTCGCGGTTGACCGTGTAGTTGCCCTTGGCATCGATGGTGACATCGATCTGCTGCGGCTTCTCCTTCGCCTGCTCGGCGTCGGCCGTCGGCAAGGTGATCTGCAGCTCCGTAAACTTGCTGTAGGTGGTGCTGACCATGAGGAAGATCAGGATCACCAGCAGCACGTCGATGAACGGGATCAGGTTGATTTCGGGGTCTTCACGTCCCTTGCCTTTGCGGAAGTTCATTTGCGGCCACTGTGGACGATGTCGACGAACTTGACCGCTTGCTGCTCCATGTCAATGACGAAGCTGTCGACGAGGGCGCGGAAGTGGCGGTAGAAGACGAGGGTCGGCATGGCGATGGCCAGGCCGAAACCCGTGTTATACAGGGCCACCGAGATACCGTGCGCCAATTGTGCGGGATTCGAGCCGCTGGCGTTTTGCGAGCCGAAGATTTCGATCATGCCCACCACCGTGCCGAACAGGCCCATCAGCGGCGCCAGGGTGGCGATCGTGCCCAAGGTCGTCAGGAAACGTTCCAGCGTGTGGGCCACGCCGCTGCCCGCCTCTTCGATCGATTCCTTCATCACCTCGCGCGGCGCGTCGACATTGCGCAAGGCGGCGGCCAGCACGACGCCCAGCGGCGAATTGTCTTCCAGCTTGGCCACCGTGTCCGGCGTGATCTTGCCGCTGCGATACACCTGCACCACTTCATCGAACAGCTTGCGGGGCAGGATCTTGGCGCGGCGCAAATACAGCAGGCGCTCGATGATCAGGGCCAGGGCAACGATGGAAGCGATCAACAACAGCCAGATGGGCCAGCCAGCGGCTTGAAATATAGCGAGCAAAAGAAACTCCTGGTAAAGGGAAGGCGATGGAGCGCCCGAACAGCCTGTATTGTACCGAGCGCCAAAGACCGATTGTACGTGCGCGCAGGAATGGCGCAATGTAGCGCGTTGCCGCGCCGGCGGCAAGTGGCGCCTGCATGGCACTTGTCCCCACCGCGCAGTGAGCACCTGCCGCTGCGGTCCAGTTTTGCACACTTTGTGTGGATAAGATTGTGAGCAAGCATGAAGTCCAGCACACAAGTCATTGATTTACATGGAGATTATCGTGCTGCGCAAAATACAGGCATAGCAGCTTATCGACAGTAGTCAATGTCAATAAGTCAATATCTGAAGAGTTCTGCACATTTACTGTGGACAAGATTGTGCGCAAAGCCGAGGAATTCAATCAAGTCATTGATTTTAAAGGAAATTAAATAAGTGCATAAAAAAGTGGCAGACAGCGAGCAATCGGCGCCAGACAGGCCGTCAAAGTTCTGCACACAATCTGTGGACAAGATTGTGCGCAAGCGTACGGATACGCGCCAAGTACATTGATTTATATCGTTTTTATTGCCATGCATAAAAATGTGGCATTGGCTGAAAAGCGTGTTTTTCACGGCCCGATTCCACGTCAAAACAGCAGTTTTCCACCGCCAGCGCAGTTCCACACATAAAGTGTGGATAAGATTGTGAGCAAGCCGATTGACTCCATGCAAGAGCATTGATTCTAAAGGGATTTTTTTATCTGCTGAAAAATAAGGCAGCAATTTGGCATGATCACACGGTGGAAAACCCGGACAAACCACGAAACGGTTTATGCAGTTTTGCACACATTCTGTGGATAAGATTGTGAGCAAGGCGTACGGTTCGATGCTACACCGTTGATTTATATGGCTATTTTTATGCTGCGCAAAATTAAGGCAAGCCATGCCATAGGCCTTCCAGTGGATAAATCCGGTGCCGCGCCAGAGTTCTGCACATTTTTTGTGGATAAGATTGTGCGCAAGGCCATGCATGGCATACTAAGCGCTTGATTCATAGGCACTTTATTTCCGTGCGCAAAAATGTAGCAAGGCACTTTTATCGCTCGATCAGGGCCAGCCCGGCCATGTTTGTCCAAGGCAAAAAGTTCCGCACACTTTCTGTGGATAACTTTGTGCGTAAGTGGCAGGGGCTACACTGATGTGCTTGATATTAAAGGATTTTTTCCCTGTGCACGCAAATCAGGCATACGGGAATTCGTCATGAAATCAATTACTTAGAAATAGAACTTGTTGTTTTGCGCGATATATGACATAAGCATGACCTCGCCGATAATATGTGGACAGTTCCCTTCCCGCTCCCAGCTTTATGATGACAGACAACCCGACTGACAGCGGCTTTGCCGCCCCACCCGTGCTGACCGTCAGCGCCCTGAACCAGGCCGTCGCGCGCCTGCTCGAGCGCTCGTTCCCCCTGACCTGGATCGCCGGCGAGATTTCCAACTTCACGCGCGCCGCTTCCGGCCACTGGTATTTCACCTTGAAGGACGATGGCGCCCAAGTGCGCGCCGTGATGTTCCGTGGCCGCGCCCAGTACGCGGGCTTCACGCCGCGCGAAGGCGACAAGGTCGAAGTGCGCGCCCTCGTCACCCTGTACGGCGCGCGCGGCGATTACCAGATCAACGTGGAAGCCATCCGCCGCGCCGGCGTGGGCGCCCTGTACGAAGCGTTCCAGCGCCTGAAGGAAAAGCTGGCCGCGCAAGGCCTGTTCGACCAGGAACGCAAGCGCGCCATCCCCATGTTCGCGCGCAGCATCGGCATCGTCACCAGCCCGCAGGCGGCCGCCCTGCGCGACGTGCTGATCGCGCTCAAGCGCCGCGCGCCGCACGTGTCCATCATCCTGTACCCGACGCCCGTGCAGGGACAGCAGGCGCCGGAAAAGATCGCGCACGCCATCCGCACGGCATCGACAAGGGCCGAGTGCGACGTGCTGCTGGTATGCCGTGGCGGCGGCAGCATCGAAGACCTGTGGTCGTTCAACGATGAAGCCGTGGCCCATGCGATTGCCGATTGTTCCATGCCCGTCATCAGCGGCGTGGGCCACGAGACGGATTTCACCATCGCCGACTTCGCGGCCGACCTGCGCGCGGCCACGCCGACGGCGGCGGCCGAACTGGCGGCCACGCCGCGCGCCGACTGGATGGCATCCCTGCGCGCCGATGCGGCCGACCTGCGCCGCGCCATGCGCCGCAGCCTCGACGACGCGGCGCAAACACTGGACCGCCACAGCCGCCGCCTGCTCAACCCGAAGGCGCAGCTGCAGCAGCAGCGCTTGCAGCTGCTGGCCCTGTCGACGGCCATGACGCATGCGGCGCGCGCGCCCGTGAACCAGTCGCAGTACGCGCTCGAGCGCCTGCGCTCGCGCTGGGCCAACCTGCGGCCCGACGTCACGGCATCGCGCGCGCGGCTGGTGGAAGCCCAGCGCCGCAGCGGCGCGGCCATGGCGCAGCAGCTGGGCCAGCGGCGCCACCGCCTCGACGGACTGGCGGCGCAGCTGGAACTGCTGAACCCACAGCGCACCCTGGAACGCGGCTACGCGATACTGCGCGATGAAAAGGGGAATATCGTGCGCTCGCCGGCGCAGCTGCAGGCGCGCCAGAACGTCAACGTGCGCCTGGCCGAAGGCAGCGCGCAGGTCGGCATCGCCAGCGTGCAGGCGACGTTAGAATAAAAAAGGCCGGGGAAGAACCCCGGCCCAACACCTTCCCTACTGAGTGGACTGCTACCGCAACTGCTCTTTCACACTACCTGATCAAAACTTCATCGACACGCGCGCGCCAAACGTGCGCGGCGCGTTGTAGAAGGCGCCGTAGATCTGCTGCGTGGGCTGGCATGGCATGCCCACGTCCGTGCAGATTTCGTTGACGTCGAGCTTGACCGCCTTGTCGGTGGCGTTCTGCACGAACGCTTCCACCGTGTAGGCCTTGTTCGCCGGCTGGAAGCGCAGGCTCAGGTCCAGGGTCGTGTAGGCTTCCTGGCGCTTGACGCCGGCGTGGCCCGGCACGTCGCCGTTGAAGGCGCCCGCCCCCACGTACGACATGGTTTCATAGTGCACCGAAGCGCGCGGCGTGATCTGGCCGCCGGCGACATTGAAATCATGCTCGTACTGGACGGTGGTGGAAAACTTCGGCGCATGCTTCATGGTGCTGCCGCCCACGTTCACCAGTGGCGCCGTCGAGCCGCAAGACTGGCCATTCGCGCGCGCCGCATCGACGTCGCAGGACATGAAGTCGTCATACACGGCTTTCAACCAGGTGGCGTTGCCCGTCAGGCGGTCGACCTTCGTTGGCCGCCACACCCATTCCGCTTCCAGGCCCTTGACGGTGGCGCCGGCCGCGTTGAAGTTGGCCAGCACGCTGTTGACCACCTGCGACTCGAGCTTGTCCTTGTACTTCATCAGGAAAGCGTCGAGGTTCAGGGTCAGTTCGCGGTTCAGCAAGTCCGACTTGAAGCCGATTTCATAGCTGGTCAGCTTTTCCGGCTTGGTGGTGGCGCCGCCGTCGCCGATGGCTGGCGAATGGAAGCCCGTCGTCACGGAACCGAACAGCAGAATGTCCGGACGCAGCTTGTACTCAATGCGGCCCAGCCAGGTGGCCTGGCCGTATTTCAGGTCGGCCGTATTGTCGCCTGGCGCACTGCCGCAGGTGGCCGCCGTGATGGCGCCGCCCGGGCCGATATTGTGCGTGTTGGCCAGGCCCGTGCCTGGCGTAACGAGCTGGCGCAGCTGGTCGGCAGTGAGGACCGTGGTGCCCAGCGGCGTGTTGGCGGGCCAGTTCGGGCACGCCCAGTTCTTGCCGCCGACGTCGAATTTATGGTCTTTCGTGTAGCGCGCGCCGGCCGTCAGCTTGATCTGGTCCGTCACTTGCTGGCTGACCTGGCCGAACACGGCCTTCGATTTGAGCTGGCGGTCGCCCTGGATGAAGGACATCGACGAGGCGTACTGGCCCACGGTCGGCTGCACGAAGATCACGGCGCCGTTGGCGATATCCTGCTGCACGGCAGCCTGCGAAATCTGGCTGCGGTCGATATCGAAGCGCACCTTGTTCTTTTCATTGAACAGGAACAGGCCGGCCACCCACTGGAACGGCGCGTCGTCGTCCGAGCGCGCCTGCAGCTCGTGCGAATAGCTGTCGAACTGCGCCCAGTCCGTGCGGTTTTCCGACTTGAAGCCGGGGAACAGGCCCGCATCGGAATCGTTGCTGTTCTGGCGCTTGTAGCGGCTCCAGCTGCCCAGGTACGTGAAGTCCAGCGCGTCCGTCGGCTTGTAATTGAGCTTGCCCTTGTAGGTCAAAATCGACTGGTCCAGGGTGCCCGGCGTGTCGATCAGGGCCGAGCGCAGCTTCTCGCCCCGTTTCGGTTCGGCCGCCAGGTAGACGTTGCCGGCGCCCTGGTCGAGGAAGTAGTCGGCGATGAAGGTGCCGCGCAGCTGCGGCGTGAACTTCCACAGCAAGGAGGCGCGCACGCCCATCTGGTCGCCGGCGCCATACTTGGCCGTGCCCGGCATGACGTTCGAGCCGCGGCGGAAGTCCACCGTGCCGTCGTGGCTATCCTTGATGGCGGCGATGCGCAGCGCCACGTCGTCGGAAAACGGGATATTGATCATGCCCTGCGTCTGCAGGTGGCGCTTGTCGCCCACGGTGATGCCGGCCGAGCCCATGAACTTGGCCGTGCTAGGCGCGGCCGACACGAGGTTGACGGCGCCGGCCGTGGAATTGCGGCCGTTCAGCGTGCCCTGCGGTCCGCGCGCCACCTCGACGTGCGACAAGTCGTACATCAGCGCCGTGGCGCCCTGCGGACGCGGCGAATACACGCCGTCGACATAAAAGGCGACAGCCGGGTCGCCCAGCTCCGTGTGGTTGGCCGAACCGACGCCGCGCATGTAGACGTGCACGCCGCCCGAGTCGCCATGCTGCTCGACGACGAGGCTGGGCACCATGGTGGCCAGCGACGCCAGATCCTTGACCTGGTTGTTTTGCAGGGTGTCCTGGTTGAAGGCGGTGACGGCCAGCGGCGTCTCCTGCACGAAGGTATTGCGGCGCGTGGCCGTGACGACGATGCGGTCCATCTGTTCGGCTGCCGGCTTTGCCGCGTCCGTGGCGGCAGCCTCCTGGGCCATGGCGGCGCCGCTGCCCAGCAAGATGAACTGGGCGAAGGTCGCATGCGCCAGGCTGAGGGCGATGGTATTGCGTTTGAGCTGTTGCATTGTTGTTGTCTCCTGTACCGCTGGTTGATTGATGATCACATAGCTCTTTGGCTATTGCTGCACATTTTTTGGGTGTCAATCTGAAGTCATGTCGCCTCCGTGCGGGGTCAATGGGTAGCCACGGCGCGCCCGGCCGTGTCGAATAGAAAGGCATGGCCTTCTTCCGGCGCAAAGCCGATGGCGCTGCCCTGCGCCAGCGCGTGGCGCGCCTCGCCGTGCAGCTTGATGGCCACCGCGTGCGGGCTGCCGTCCAGCATCGCGTGAATGATTTGCGCGTCGCCCAGCTGCTCGATCAGGGTCACCGTGGCGCCATAGCCTTCGTGGCGCGGCACCAGGCGCAGGTGTTCGGGACGTATGCCGACCAGCATGCCCGCCTCGCCGCCAAGCTGGCTGGCCAGCGCGGGAACGGCGGCGCACGGCAAGAAGTTCATGCGCAGCGCGCCGATGAAGCCGGCCACGAACTGGCTGGCCGGATGGCGGTACAGGTCCAGCGGCGCCCCCACCTGCTCCAGGTGGCCGCCATGGAAGACGGCGACCCGGTCACCGAGGGTCATGGCTTCGACCTGGTCGTGGGTCACGTAGATCATCGTCGTGCCCAGTTCCTGGTGCAGCTTGGCCAGCTCGATGCGCGTCTGCACGCGCAAGGACGCGTCGAGGTTGGACAGCGGTTCGTCAAACAAAAACACCTTGGGCTGGCGCACGATGGAGCGTCCGATGGCCACGCGCTGGCGTTCGCCGCCCGACAAGGCTTTCGGTTTGCGGTCGAGCAGGTGCGTGATCTGCAAAATCTCGGCCACCTTGCCCACGGCCGCGCGCACTTCCGCTTCCGGCTTGCCCGCCAATTTGAGGGCAAAGCCCATGTTGTCGCGCGCCGTCATGTGCGGATACAGGGCGTAGCTCTGGAAGACCATGGCGATGCCCCGCTCGGCCGGCGCCACGTCGTTGGCCAGCAGGTCGCCGATGCGCAGCTGGCCCGCGCTGATGTCTTCCAGTCCCGCGATCATGCGCAGCAGGGTCGACTTGCCGCAGCCGGACGGCCCGACGAAGACCATGAATTCGCCGTCATGGATATCGAGGTCCAGTCCCTTGACGATTTCCGGGCCGTCGCCATAGGTCTTGCGGATGCCGCGCAGGGAAATGGCGGCCATGTCAGTGCTCCTCGGCCAGGACGGCGGCGTGGGATGCGCGCTGGGCCGCGATGAAATCGCGGTACCACAGGGCGCTGTCCTTGAAGCTGCGCTGCTGCGTGGCGTAATCGACGTAGACCATGCCGAAGCGCTTGGCATAGCCGGAGTTCCACTCGAAGTTATCCATCAGGCTCCAGTAGAAATAGCCGCGCACGTCGATGCCCTGCGCGATCACGGCGCTCAAGGCGTCCAGGTGCAGCTGCACGTACTCGATGCGCGGCGCGTCATGGATCTTGCCGTCGACGGGCTTGTCGGCCACGGCCATGCCGTTTTCCGTGATGTAGACGGGCGGCAATCGGTATTCGCGGTGCAGGCCGACCAGCAGTTCCGTCAAGCCTTGCGGGTAGGTTTCCCAGCCCATGTCGTTGACACCGAGCTTGCACTCGGGCTTGCGCGGCGGCGTCTCGGCACTCATGAAAGCGCGCGTGTAGTAGTTCACGCCGAGAAAATCGATGGGCTGCTTGATATCTATGAAATCGTTTTCAAAGATGGATAAAGCAGAAGCGTCGACGTGTTTCAGGGCCAAAGCCGGGTAGCGGCCCTTGAAGATGGCGTCCATATACCACTGCACCGAGCGCGCATATTCGAGTTCGGCCAGCTCGCGGTCCTGGGCGCTGTCGGTGGCCGGCGTGGCCGTCCATTGATTGAGGACGATGCCCAGTTTCGCGGGCGGATTGACGGCGCGCATCGCCTGCATGGCCAGGCCGTGCGACAGCAGCAGATGGTGCGACACTTGCACGGCGGCGGCCGGGTCGGCCATGCCGGGCGCGAACTGGCCCGTGCCGTGGCCCAGCACGGCCGTGCACCACGGTTCGTTATGGGTGGCGATGCTGGCGACCTTGTGGCCGAAGCGGCGCGCCACTTCGGCCGCGTAGGCGGCAAAGTGATAGCAGGTGGCGCGATTGAGCCAGCCACCCTCGTCCTGCAAGGCTTGCGGCAAGTCCCAGTGGTACAGGGTCAGGTGCGCGTCGAGACCCTTGGCGGCCAGGGCGTCGAGCAGTCGCCCATAGAAGTCGAAGCCGGCCTCGTTCCAGGCGCCGGAACCCGTGGGCTGGACGCGCGACCAGGACATGGAAAAGCGGTAGGCGTTCACGCCCAGGCTGGCGATCAGCTCCACGTCCTCCGCGTAGCGGTGATAGTGGTCGCAGGCCACGTCGCCATTGCTGCCGTCGATGATCTTGCCATCCGTATGGCTGAAGGTATCCCAGATGGAGGGGCCGCGGCCGTCGATGGCGGCGGCGCCCTCGATCTGGTAGGCGCTGGTGGCCACGCCCCAGGTGAAGGTGGCGGGAAAGTTGGTGTCAATATCGTCGTTATGCATGGTGGTCATGTCAGTGTGAGTGGATGAAAAGAGTGCTAGCCTTTGACGGCGCCCTGGGTCAGTCCTTCAATTAAACGCTTCGAGGCGACAAAAAACATCAGCAGCAGCGGCAGCACGGCGATGGCGGCGCCCGTCATCAGCGCGCCCCACTCCGTGTTGTTCGGCGCCTGCATGCTGCGCAGGGCCAGCGGGATCGTGTAGTTCTCGACCGAACGCATGACGACCAGCGGCGTGATGAAATTGTTCCACGAGTTGATGAAGGTGATCAGGCCCAGGGTGCCCATGGCGGGACCGATCAGCGGCAGCACGACTCTCCAGTAGATGGCGAATTCGCCGCAGCCGTCGATGCGCGCCGCCTCGATCAGATCCTTCGGGATCGCCGTGCCGATGTACTGGCGCATCAGGAAAATACCCAGCGCGCCGGCCGCTCCCGGCACGTACAGGGCGCGCGGCTGGTCCAGCCATCCGAGGAAATCCATCAGCATGAAGGTCGGAATCATGTTCATGAAAGACGGGATGATCATCGACGCCATCACCAGGGTGAACAGGGGCCGCTTGAAGCGGAACTCGTACATGGCGAAGGCATAGCCGCCCAGCGAGCAAAAGAACAAGGTCAGCGCCGTCGTCATCAGGGCCACGTACAGGCTGATGCCGATATTGCGCCAGAACGGCAGGCGCTCCTGCAGCAGCTCGATGTTGTTGAGCAGGGCCGTGCCGAACCAGCGCGGCGGCGGCAGGCTGTAGATCTCGGCGCTCGTGTGCGTGGCGAAGACGAACATGAAGTAGAACGGCGCGACCATGATCAGGGCGCCGATGGCCACCATGGCGTAGGCCGTCCAGCGGGTGGTTTTCATCGGACCTCCTTGCGTTCATTGCGGCTGAAAATGCGGTTATTGACCCAGGTGGTGCTGGCGATGATCAGGAACAGCAGCCAGGAAATGGCCGACGCCGTGCCGAAGTCGCCCGAGGAAAACGCCGTCTTGTAGACGAAGATGGCCGTCGTCATCACCGACTGGCTCACGCCGCTCGATTCGGCCACCAGCACGAACGGTTCCTCGAACAGCTGCAGGTTGCCCATGATGGTGAGGGTCACGGCCAGGTAGATCATGGGGCGCAGCTGCGGCAAGGTGATGTACCAGAACTGCTGGCGTTTCGACGCGCCGTCGATGGTGGCCGCCTCGTACAGATCCTTGGGGATCACCTGCAGCGCGGACAGATACAGCACCAGGTTCCAGCCCAGGTAGCGCCAGAAAATCACGAAGGCGACGGCCGGCTTGATGAACAGCGAGCTGCCCAGCCAGTCGATCGATTCGGCAGGGAACAAGCCGCCGACGAGCGGCAGGCTGGCGCACCATTGGATCAGCACATTGATCTGGCCATAATCGCGCGAGAACAGGGTATTGAAGACCATGGCGATGGCCACGCTGGACGTGATGAACGGTAAAAAGTAAATGCCGATCACCAGGTTGCGCGAGCGCTTGAAGCTGTTGTGGATGAACGCTGCCAGCGGAATGGCCACCAGGTGCTGCGGCACGCCCGAGGCCAGCGCCAGCCACACGGTATTGCCCAGCGAGCGCAAGAACCATGGGTCGCTCAAGGCGTACTTGTAGTTGTCCAGGCCCACCCATTGCATGGCTTCCACGCCGCTGGCCGCTTCCCACTGGTTGAACGACAGATAGATGGAAAACAGCAGCGGGAACAGGCTGAAGACGGCGAACAGGATGAAGAAGGGGCTGATGAAAATATATGGCGCCCACTTCTTCATGTTGAAGCGTTTCCTGGCGGGCCTCGCCGCCGCAGCAGCGGGTGCGCCATCGGTACAAGGCATGGAGGTAGTCATGCTGCTCCTAGCGCCGCGCGCGGTGGGTGATCAGGGCCTTGGCGTCGGCCAGGGCCGTCTTGATATCCTTGTTTTGCGCCAGCACGCTTTCCAGTTCCATGTTGACGATGTCGCGCGCCACGGCGTCGAACTTGTCGACGCGGATGACGGGGATTTTTGCCGCCGTGTCGCGCGCCAGAATGCGCGTCTTCTGGCCGCCGAAGTACGGTTGCGGCTCGTCCATCATCGGGTCCGCATACGCGGCCTTGAGGGCGGGGAAAGCGCCGATCTCTTTGAGCGAGTGCAGCTGGATATCCTTGTTGACGGTCATGAACTTGATGAATTCCCAGGCCTGGGTTTTATTCGCCGCCTTTTTCGGAATGCCGTAGAACGAGCCGCCGTACGACGCCAGCGCGCCGGCCGGCAGGCTCGCCGCGCGCCACTGGCCCTTGGAATCGGGCGCCAGCCACTTGGCCAGGTGGCCGCTCAACCACGAACCCATCATCTGGCTGGCCACCTTGTCGCGCTTGAAGCCTTCGGCCCACTCGCCCGTCCAGGCCACGGTGCGCGCATCGATGCCGGCGACCCGCGCCGCCTTGGCCAGTTCGAACGCTTTGACGAAGCGGGGCGAGTCGACCAGCACTTGGCCCTTGTCGCCAAAATAGATGCCTTCGCCATCTTTCAGATTGGCGCGGATGACGATGTCGGCCAGGTCGCTGGCGCCGGCCAGCAGATAGGTGCCGGTGGCGGCCTTGAGCTTCTTGCCGGCGGCGATGTACGATTCCCACGATTGCGTCAGATCGGTTTCCTTGATGCCCGCCTTGTCCATCAAGTCCTTGCGGTAGAACAAGGTGCCCGGTCCCAGGTCGGCCGGCATGGCGCCCAGGGTGCCGCGCGAACTGGTCGCCTGCACGAAGGTGAACGGCACGAACTGGGCGCGGTACTGCCCTGCCCCGTAGGGCGGCAGCAAGAGGTCTTCCATGCCCTTCGATTCGGCGAAGCTGCCCACATAGCGGAAGTCGATGGCCATCACGTCGGGCAGGCGCGCGCCGGCCGCCAGCGCCGTCGTCATCGAGTTATGGTGGTCGTCGATCTGCAGGCTGACCAGCTTGACCTTCACTTGCGGATACAGCTTTTCCCACAGGGGCAAAGCCGTTTTCACGGCGCGGTCCAGGTCGGGGAACGAGGCGACGGTAATCGTGGCCGGGGCCAGCGCCGGCAACGGTGCGGCCTGCGGGACGGCCGGCGGGACGGCTGCGGGCGCGGCGGCCACACTGGCGGCCAGGGTCAGCGCTGCCAAAGGGACGGCGCCAAGGATGCTTGACTTCATTATTTCATCTCCGTTTATTGAGCGTCTTCTATCTTGAAAACGTTTTCACAACATGTGTCCATTTAACACCGCAAAGAAAATCAAGTCAACCGAAAAAGTTGTCATTTTTATTGAGGGCAGTGTGGCGAGATGTACGCCATGGCGCGCGTTCTCCTATGAAAAAGGTGAAAATACAGGCTGCCGGGCTTGCTGTTGTTTTTTGTGAAAACGTTTTCAAGCGTAGGTCGGATTAGCGCTACGCGCGTAATCCGACGTGCACAGCCAACAATATGTCGGGTTACGCCCTGCAGGCTAACCCGACCTACGCCGACCTACCCCAAGCGACAGCCCCCTGTGGGCATTTATGGTAATCTTTCGATGAAAAGGTTTTCAGAGCACTGAGAACCAGTCATCTTGATACCCAGGAATCACCTTGAACGATAGCGCCCGCCTTGCTCCCCCTTCCACCCTGCTCGACGTGGCCCGCCAGGCCGGCGTGTCGCCCAGCACCGTTTCGCGCATCCTCAATGGCACGGCCAGGGTCTCCGACGACAAGCGCGATGCCGTGCTGGCGGCCATCGCGCACATGAAATTCGCGCCGAACCAGATGGCGCAGGGGCTGAAGAAGGGCCGCTCGATGACCATCGGCATCGTGGTGCAGGATATTTCCAGCCCCTTCTTCGACGAAAGCCTGCGCGGCGTGGACGACGGCTTGAAGGACACGGGCTACGCGTCCGTCATCGTCAGCGGGCACTGGAATGCGCAGGAAGAGGCTGACCGCATCCGCTTGCTGCTGGCGCGGAAGGTTGACGGCATCATCCTGCTGTCGGGGCGCATCTCGGACGAGAGCGTGCTTGATTTCTCGCAGCAGCGCCCCATCGTCTCGACGGGCCGCCTGCTGGCCACGAAAAGCGCCATCGGCTTCAAGCTCGACAACGAATACGGCGCCTACCTGGCCGTGCGCCACCTGGTGGAACTGGGCCACCGCCGCATCGCTTTCGTGGCCGGCCCCGCCAACAACACGGATGCGGCCGAGCGCCTGACGGGCTACCGGCGCGCGCTGCGCGAAGCGGACATCGCCATCGACCCGAAGCTGATGGTGGAAGGTGATTTCCATGAGGCAAGCGGGATGCTGGCCATGAACCATTTGTTCGATACGCAGCAGCAATTCAGCGCCGTCTTCGCCGCCAACGACCTGTCCGCCTACGGCGTGCGCCTGTGCCTGTACCGCAAGGGCATCCGCGTGCCCGACGATATCTCGCTCGTCGGTTTCGATGACTTGCCCGGCTCGTCCTACACGACGCCGCCGCTGACGACCATCCACCAGCCCCTGTACGACATCGGCCGCATCGCCACGGAGGCGCTGCTGGGGCTGATCAATGGCGAAGCCGTGCAGGCGGCCATTCCACCGCTGGAACTGATCGTCAGGGAAACCACCCGGCGCATCCGTTGAGGCTTGCGGCTGGGAACTTTTTCGCCCAATTCAGGCTGAACGAGAATCACTACGCTACCGGCATCCATAACGCGTGCCGGAATCTGCAGCAATGGCGCATCCGCTTTACAATAGTGGCTCGTTCAGCAAGAATGCCTGCTTCAAGCAAGCTTGGCTCAACCCTCCGGCCACAGGCTGGAAGACTCCGAACACTCACCATAAAGGGACATCACATGGAACATACTCTGCCACCACTGCCATATGAAATGGACGCTCTGGCGCCGCATATTTCGAAAGAAACCCTGGAATACCACTATGCCAAGCATCACCAGGCGTATGTCACCAACTTGAACAACCTGATCAAGGGTACCGAGTTCGAGAACCTGTCGCTGGAAGAAATCATCAAGAAATCGTCGGGCGGCATCTTCAACAATGCAGCCCAGGTATGGAACCACACCTTCTACTGGAACGGCATGAAGCCGGCCGGCGGCGGCGCGCCTGCGGGTGCCGTGGCTGACGCGATCAACGCCAAATGGTCGTCGTTCGACAAGTTCAAAGAAGAATTCACCAAGTCGTGCGTGGGCAACTTCGGTTCGGGCTGGACCTGGCTGGTGCAAAAAGCCGACGGTTCCGTCGACATCGTCAATACGTCGAACGCCGGCTGCCCGCTGACCACCGGCGACAAGCCGCTGCTGACCTGCGACGTCTGGGAACATGCCTACTACATCGACTACCGCAACCTGCGCGCCAAGTACGTGGAAACGTTCTGGGGCCTGGTCAACTGGGACTTCGTTGCCAAGAACTTCGCGTAAGCGCGGAACCTTGTCAACGTAGGGCGAAAAGAAGCCTGCGCCACCCCGCGCAGGCTTTTTTTTGCCTGCTGAAAGGCACGGCGCTGCGCTACAATCACTGCCCCGCCACCGCTATCTCCGTCTGCCACGATGTCCGCCCGCCTGCTGCGCCGCCTGTTGATCTTGCCCCTGCTGGCGTGCCACCTGCACGCGTGCGCGGCCGCCCCATCGCCCCTGCTGTCCGACTACACGCACAATGCCTGGGGCGCCCTGCAAGGCGCGCCCGTCGATGTGCTGAAATTCGCCCAGGGCAAGGATGGCTGGCTGTGGATCGCCACGGCCACCGGCTTGTACCGCTACGATGGCGTGCGCTTCGACAGGGTCGACAGCGTGTACGGCCACCGCCTGCCGTCGAGCAATGTGCTGGGCCTGGCCACGCCGGCGGACGGCGCCGTGTGGGTCGGTTACCGCCTCGGCGGCGTCAGCGTCTTTCGCAAGGATGGCACACGCACCTACCGCGAGGCGGACGGCTTGCCGCCGGGCGCCGTGTTCCATATCGAGGTAGCGCCCGACGGCGCCATCTGGGTCGGCACGCGCGATGGCGCGGCGCGCCTGGCGCCCGGTGCGGACCGCTTCGTTGCGCAAGCGGCCAACGTGGGCCTGCCTGACAAGCGCGTGTACCAGATCCTGTTCGCGCGCGACGGCACGCAGTGGATGGGCACCATGCATGGCGCCTACTTCCGCAGGCCGGGCGAGACGCGCTTTTCCCATGCCTGGCCGCGCACCATCCTCACCGGCATGGATGAAGCGCCCGACGGCGCCATCTGGGCCGTCGATGCGCAAAGCAATTACTACCGCGTGCGCACCAGCGCGCCGCGCCCCAATGCGCCCATCCGGCCAGACGCCAGAGGCAACAGCATCCGCTTCGACCGCGCCGGCACCATGTGGCTGATGCAGCCCGACGGCATCGAACGCAAGTTCGACCCTTCCGGCCCCAGCCTGCCGGCCCAGCGCCTGACGCGCCAGAACGGCATCAGCGGCCCATTGCCGCAAACCTCGTTCCAGGACCGCGAAGGCAATCTGTGGTTCGGTACCTCGACGGGCCTGGACCGCCTGCGGCCGAACCGCCTGAAGACCCTGACCGTTGCCGTGCCCTTCGACCATCCCGGCATGCTGCCAGGGCCCGACGGCGACGTGTGGATCGGCGACTACGTCAGCGACGTGCGCAGCTTTACGGCCGACGGGATGAAAAAAGTGATCCTGAAAGGGGCGCTGGCGGCCAGCCACTGGGCGCCCGACGGCACGCTGTGGCTGGGCAACGAGCAGGAACTCCACCACCGCGCGCGCAACGGCGCCATGACGCGCGTGGCGACGCCCGTGCAGGGACTCGATCCGCAGGCGCTGCAGCAAGACCGCTCGGGCGCCCTGTGGGCCTCGTTTTCCGGCGGCGGCCTGTTTCGCCTGAACGAAGGAAAATGGAACGCGAACGGAGGCCTCTCGGGCTTGCCGACGGTACTGACGACGGCCATGGCGATGGATGGCGCCGGCACCGTCTGGCTGGGCCATGCCGACAATACCATCAGCCTGGTGGCCGACGGCCAGCGCGCGGGCGCCGTCAGGCGGCTTGGCGCCGCCGAGGGTCTGCAAGTGGGCACCGTGCTGCAGCTGTACCGCGATGGCGACGCGATGTGGGCCGGCGGCGAAAACGGCGTGGCCCTGTACCGCGCCGGCCGCTTCCACACCTTGCGCGGCGCGCGCGGCGCGGTGTTTCGTGGCGTGTCGGGCATCGTGCGCCTGCCGGACGGCGACCTGTGGCTGCATGGCGCGGACGGCATAGCCCATATCGGCGCCGCCAGCCTGGCCGCGTGGATGCGCGATGGCAGCGCCGTCACCTCGGAACGCTTCGACGCGCTCGACGGCTTGCAGGGCCATGCCTCGCAGCTGCGCCCCGTGCCGTCGCTGATCCATGCGCCCGATGGCCAGCTGTGGTTTTCCACCTCGGCCACCATCGGCATGCTCGACCCGCGGCATATCCGCCGCAACGCCCTGGCGCCGCCCGTGCAGATCCACAGCTTGCTGGCCAATGGCGTGCGTTACGCACTGGACGATGGCAAGCCGCAGCACCTGCCGCAAGGCAGCAAGACCCTGCAGATCGGCTTCACGGCCCTGAGCCTGTCGATGCCGGAACGCGTGCGCCTGCGCTACAAGCTGACGGGCGTGGACGCCGGCTGGCAAGAGGCCGTGGGACGCCGCGAAGCCTACTACACCAACCTCGCACCCGGCAGCTACCGCTTCGAGGTCACGGCCGCCAACGAAGACGGCGTGTGGAACACGCAAGGAGCGGGGCTAGACATCGTCATCGCGCCCGCCTTCGTGCAAACGCCGTGGTTCATCGTGCTGCTGGCGCTGGGCGCCGCGCTGCTGCTGTATGGCGGCTATGTGCTGCGCATCCGCCACCTGACGCGCAACATGCAGGAGCGGCTGCAGGAACGCTTGCAGGAGCGCCTGGCCGAACGCTCGCGCATCGCCCGTTCGCTGCACGACACCCTGCTGCAAAGCGTGCAGGGCCTGATCCTGTCGTTCCATGCGCATGCGGACATGCTGCCCAAGGGCACGCGCGAACGGGCGCGCCTCGACGGCACCCTCAACCTGGCCGACCAGCTGCTGATCGAAGGACGCGACCAGATCATGGACTTGCGCGCCTCGGCCGAACCGGACGAACTGCGTCTGGCGCTGCAGCAATTCGGCAAGGGCCTGGCCGAGCACCGCGCGCACGCGTTCACCGTGCATGTGAGCGGCACCTGCCGGCGCCTGCAGCCGCGCGTGCATGACGAGGTCTATGCGATCGCGCGCGAAGCGCTGTTCAACGCCTCGCGCTATGCCGAGGCGGCCAACATCGTGCTGGAACTCGACTATGCGGAGCAGGCATTCACCCTGCGCGTGCGCGACGACGGCTGTGGCCTCGATGACGCCGTCGCACAGGCGGGCCAGCGGCCCGGCCACTGGGGCCTGGTCGGCATGCGCGAGCGCGCCGCCGGCATCGCGGCCAGCCTGCGCATCGACAGCCGGCCCGGCGCCGGCACGCAGATCGAAGTGAGCGTGCCGGGCCGCCTCGCTTACTGAGGGCGCGCTGGCCGCCGGGCTGGCTTTATGTGGACCGCGATCGCGCCGCACCGTGAACTGAATCTGCGCCAGCGCAAACGGGAGCGGGCGGCAAGCGCCCATACTGGCCGCTCCGATGTCTTACCCGTTTGTGCCATGAACAAACTCATCGATATTTCCCTGGACCGGTGGGACGCCAGCGGCAGCACCGCGCAGCAGGCGGCGGCGCAGCAGGCACTCGAAGACGGGCAGGTGCTGCTGCTGCCCGCGCTGGGCTTTCCCCTGCGACAGGAAGAGCATGCGCTGCTGAACGGCGCGGTGGGTAGCGCCGGCAGCGCCAAGAACATCAGCTGGGAACCGGCGCGCGGCGTGCGCGGCCACGGCGACGCCTACGATGCGACCCTGCTGGCCGCGCTGATGCAGCGCTATGCGCGGCACACGCAGCGCCTGCTGGCCGGCTTGCTGCCTGCCTATTCGGCCCACCTGCAGCAAGGCAAGGGCAGCTTTCGGCCCGTAGAAATTGCCGGCAGGGTGACCTCGTGGCGCAAGGACGATACGCGCCTGCATGTCGACAGCTTTCCCTCCTCGCCCACGCAGGGCCGGCGCATCCTGCGCGTCTTCACCAACATCCATCCGCGCGACGCCCCCCGCGTGTGGAAACTGGGCGCGCCATTCGAGCAGGTGGCGCAGCATTTCCTGCCCGTCGCGAAACGTCCGCAACCGGTGCTGGCGAGCCTGCTGCAATGGCTGCGCATCACCAAGTCGCGGCGCACGGCCTACGACCACTACATGCTGCAGCTGCACGACGCCATGAAGGCCGACCTCGACTACCAGGCGCAGGTGGAACAGCACACGCATGCGTTCGCGCCGGGCCAGACGTGGATCGTCTTCAGCGACACGGTATCGCACGCTGCCCTGCGGGGACAGCATGCGCTGGAACAAACCTGGCTGCTGCCCGTGCACGCCATGGCGGCCCCGCACAAGTCGCCGCTGGCTATCCTCGAGCGCCAGTTGCAACGTCCGCTGACCTAGCCGCGGCTCAGGCCGGCAAGCGGACCGCCTTGAAGCGCCGCCAGGCCTTGTGCATGCGGCCATCGCTGCCCTGCGCCTGCGCGCGCGCCGCCAGATAGCCGCGCACGAAGGCCGCATGCAGCCGCAACCGATCCTGGGCCGACTGGTCGGCCTGGCCAGCCGGAACTTCGGGCAATTCCTGCAGCAGCCGGTCGGCCACCTGCACGTCGTTGAGCCAGCCCAGTTCATCCTGCAAGGCCGACAGCCGCCCCACGTACGGTTTCACGGCCCTGCCCGCAAACAGCGAGGCAAAAAATTCCGTCGCGTAGCGCGTCTTCTTGGCCGCGATGCGCACCCGGTGGCGCTGCTGCGGCGTGGCATGCAGCAAACGCTTGCCGCGCTTTATCAGGCGGCGCTGGTCCTTGCGCAAGGTCGCGCGGGCAAATGGCGAAACGCGCGCATCCAGGCGCCGCAACTGGCGCACGGCACAACTGTCGCGCCAGGCGCGCGCCTGCAGCCAGCGCTGCAAGCCCAGCATGCAGGCCGTGTAGCGCGCCGAGGTGACGGCCTGGGCCGCCAGTTCGTGCTTGAGGCGCGCCTGCGCGTGGGCCGCCTCCGCCAGCGCCGCCGCATCCGTGGCCGCTACACCGTCCAGCTGTGCCAGGGTATTGTCAGCCAACACATCCCAGTCGCGCGCCTCGCCCAGCGCGCCGCCCAGCCACTCGAGTTCGCCCTTCAAGGCATCGGGCAGCGCCAGCAGGGACTTGAACATGCCCAGCGCCGAGCGCAAACGGCGCAGGCCCACGCGCATCTGGTGCACGCTTTCCACGTCCTCGCCCCCCGCCACGCCATCCTGGTTGCCGCTCACTTGTTCGAGGCAATTGCTGGCGATGGCCAGGAATACCTGTTCCACGGACATGGCCGCGTCCAGCGCCAGGGGCTGCGCCTTGACCGCCTGCAGAGGCTGTGACGCCGCGAGCCGGTAACCGCGCTCCGCCTTGCTCATGTGGCCCAGCTGCAGCGGCACGTCCTGCAGCAGGGCCAGCGCCACGTCGAACAGGCTGGACGCCTGCCCCTGCTTCAATTCCAGTTCGATCTCGCTGACGGGTACGCTGCGCGCGGTACCATCCCCGCCGCTTTCAATGACACCCTGGTCCAGCACGCATTCGATCTGGTCGCCCTGCGGCGTGCGCAACTGCCATACGGTGCGCTCCATGCGCGTACTGAACACGGGCTGCAAGGCGTCGCGGATGGCGTCCTGGCGCAGCAGCGCGCGGATGGGCTGCTTGCGGCCGATGGCCGCATCGAGCGCGGCCAGGTCCGGCTGCGGCCCCGGCACCTCGCCTTCCCATTCGTGGCGGCTGTGCAAACCGCCGCTCACGCTACCGCCCGCCTTCAGGGTTTGCACCCAGCGCCCGTCCACCTGGCGCACGCGCAAGCCCGCCTGGTGGCGGCACAGCTGCAGATCGGGTGTGTCGACATAGATATCGTGCATCCGCAGCAGTTGCGGCTCACCTTGCGTGGTTTGCGCCAGCAGCGGGTGCGCGCGCAAACGCGGTACATCTTGCTGCGCCAGCAACAATTTCAATTCAATTTCCATGACCGCTCCTTGCGAGACTCCTGATCGCCCATTGTAAGGCGCGTGCGGCCGCGCGTACGGCGCACGCACACGGACCTTGATTTTGCGCGAAAATAAGCGCTTCATTCAACCAGGAGATGCCATGACCTACCACGCCGCCGAGAACCGCTACGACAGCATGCAATACCGCACTTGCGGGCGCAGCGGGCTGAAACTGCCGCTGCTGTCGCTGGGACTGTGGCATAACTTTGGCGACAGCAACAATCTGGCATCGCAGCGCGACATGCTGCGCACCGCGTTTGACCTGGGCATCACGCATTTCGACCTGGCCAATAACTACGGCCCGCCGTATGGCAGCGCGGAAAGCAATTTCGGCAAGCTGCTGCGCGACGATTTTCTGCCCTACCGCGATGAGCTGATCATTTCCACCAAGGCGGGCTGGGACATGTGGCCGGGGCCGTACGGCCAGGGCGGCGGTTCGCGCAAATATGTGCTGGCCAGCCTGGACCAGAGCTTGCGTCGCCTGGGCCTCGACTATGTCGACATCTTTTACTCGCACCGTTACGACGCCGACACGCCGCTGGAAGAAACCATGGGCGCGCTGGCCACCGCCGTGCAACAGGGCAAGGCGCTGTACGTGGGCCTGTCGTCGTATTCTCCGCAAAAGACGGCCGAGGCGGCCGCCCTGCTGAAGGAATGGAAAGTGCCGTGTCTGATCCACCAGCCGGCCTACAACATGCTCAACCGCTGGATCGAGGAAGACGGCTTGCTCGACACCCTGCAGCAGGAAGGCATCGGTTGCATCACGTTCACGGCGCTGGCGCAGGGGCTGCTCAGCGACAAGTACCTCGATGGCGTGCCGCAGGATGCGCGCGTCAACCGGCCCGGCGGCGGCTCGCTGACGCAACAGCACCTGAGCGCGGAAAATCTGGCCCGCGTGCGCGCGCTGAACCAGATCGCCGCGCAGCGGGGGCAAACCCTGGCGCAGATGGCGCTGGCCTGGGTGCTGCGCGATCCCCGCGTCACCTCGACCCTGATCGGCGCGAGCAGCAGCGCGCAAATCCGCGAAAACGTGGCCGCGCTGCAGCAACTGTCGTTCACTGCCGATGAGCTGGCCGCCATCGACGTGCAGGCGCGCGAAGGCCACATCAATCTGTGGGAAGGCCCGTCGCGGGCTACCTGATTCCCCGTCCTGCGCTTGTGGCGGCGGCAGCGGGCAGGTAGACTGCCGCCGCCGCCCAACATCCACCACGAGGTTCCATGCACGCCATCCCCGCCATCACCGCCATCACCGCTTGCCTGCTGCTGTCCTGCGCGGCCAGCGTCCACGCGGCCAATTATTGCGACTCGCCGCAATGGTCTATCGTGCATAACAAGAGCTACGACGAGGTGATGAAAATCGCCACGAAGCGCGACAAGATCCGCGACGCCGAATGCAGTTTTACCGACGTGATCCTGAGAATCCAGAATGAGGAAGCGGGCATCGGGCGCTATCCGGGCATCCTGCTCATCGCCGACGCGCAGGATGAAAATTTCGTCGTCACCAGCCGCGTCGGCGCCTACACCATCTTCAGCTACCGCTATAACGACAAGCGCCTGCTGCAGTTTGCCATGAAGGATCACAGCTGGGCGGAAGGGGAAGAGTTCCAGGCCGGCGCCTACAAGATCACGGGCGTGAAGGAATTCAAGACCATCACGGGCTTCCCTACTACCTTGCTGGTGGTACAGACTTTCCAGTTTTACGGGCCCAAATAGGGCGGCAGCAACGCGCCCAGTTCCTGCGCCACTTGCCGGCGCCGTTCGGGCGTGGCGAAGACACCCACCGCCACGTGCCGGGTAGCATCACAGATATCGTTGATGTGTATCAATTGGCGCGGCCATTGCGGCACGGCGATGCGCGTGCGCCACGGGGAAAAGTGGTGGCGCCGGCAACGCCCGCCGCTGACCTGTTCAATGATCAGCTCGCCGTCGCGCAGGACGATGTGTTCATAGTCGCGCGCATGGCGCAGGTAATGCAGCAGGGCGGCGGCCACCAGGATCAATTCGGCGAAGGAAAAAACGGGAATGTACCAGAGGCCGCGCAACGCAAAGGCGGCGGCAATGACGAGGGAAAACAGGCATAGCAAGCCATAGGCGCGCAGCAACTGGCGCGCCGTCAAGGCACTGTGGCGCGCGAGCAGCCATTGCGGCTGCTCGCGCGAGTGATCGCGTGGCATGACGCCTCCCGCACTATCGCTCCATCACCGCAGCGGCCCTCGCCGCCGCCAGGTTCAGCCAGATCGTTCAGCTAGATCGTTCAGCCAGCTTGCGCCAGGGTCAGGCGCCCAGCCGCACCAGCGCATGGCCCACGTGCTGCCACCAGTGATCGCGCGACTTGACCTGTTTCAGGCAAGACGTGTCGATTTCCGTAGGAAACACGTGATCCTGGCACGCCTTCGTTTCCAGTGCATAGCGCTGGTTTTCCGCCGCCGCCAGGGCCACGACGAGCCAGAACGCCAGCGCCAGCAAGACCACCAGCAAACTCCAGGCCAGGTGGTTGGTATTACTTTTTTCGCCAAAAAACTCGCGTGGCCGCGTCTCGCGGTACATCGACATCAAGTCTTTTTCTTTCTCTTCCGACATCTGCGTTTGCATCCTCTGACATCCTATCCTGTGCCGGCCGGCTGGCCATGGCGGCGCACACGCCGCCTTGCCGCCATTTTACGCTGATGGCGCCACAGCGGCGGCAATTTGCGGCCGGCCACTGGCATCAAGGGCGCGGCGCGGGAGCCCGGGGAGCGTCGGACTCGGCATCGCCCTCCTCTGCAGGCCGCACGGGCGCCAGGCTCTCCACATGGTCGACGTCGATATCGCCGCCATCGGGCGCCGTATTCTGCGGCTCCACGCCGGCCCGCTCGCCCGTGCCGGCAGCATCGCTGTCGCTATCGAGCTCTTCCGGGTCCTGGCCCGGCACGCCCTGCATGTCGCTGCCGCTGTCGGAACTGTCGCTGGGGCCCAGCGCCCCCTTGCCATGGCCGCTGCCCAGGACGCGGTCGGGGATGACGGGCAAATTGTCCGGATCGAGTGAACTGCTGCTCATGGCGGCCTCCCGTTAACAAAAAAACCAGCTTACTCCCCTGGCCCGGCCAGCGGCGCACGCCTGCACGGCACTTCCCACGGGGAAATGCGGCGGCGCACAACTATTTTCATAAATTACTTCACAAATGTACTATTCATTGCTATAGTTAATTCAAGTAAGCATCTTCTCATCCAGAAACTGCTTCATCGGCGGCACGGCGCCCACCAGCGCCATGCCGCCGAACCGACCGGTACGTGGCGATCCGGCCCATCCACCCAGCCATCACGCACATTTTGGAGTCTTATCATGCAAGCCAAATCCCTCATCGCAGCATTGTTTGCCATCATCGCCGCCACCTCGGCTTTCGCCCAAAGCGCCGCGCCTGCCACCACGGGCCAGCAATTGTCGCGCGAGCAAGTCACGGCCGAATACGTCCGTGCCCGCAACGCCGGCGAAATCGCCACCAGCGAAGTCGACTACCCGAAAACGCCAGCCACCGCCGCCAGCCAGGTGACGCGCGAGCAAGTCATGGCCGAGTTCTACGCCGCCCGCAAGGCTGGTCTGATCCCGCAAACGGAAGCGGACTTTGACGTCGCGCAAACGGCAAAACACGTCGTGCAATAAGAAACCAGTCAACCGGTTTCAGTAAGTCAGTAACACACCTCAGTTGCGGCGCAGCACCCGGGCCACTCCCGGCGCTCACCGCGGCGAGCTGTCAGCATCACCCCAACACCTTCTTCCGGAGTTTCTGCATGTCCCTGCACCGCCGTTTGCTTGCCGTCAGCCTGATCCTTGCCTTGAGCGCTTGCGCCGACATGGGCCATATCGCGCCGCAATCGGCCATGCTCGACGCCAACAAGCTGCAGGCGAGCCAGGCCATGGATGCCGCCGCCAGCGCAGCGATCGCCTGGCCGCGCACGCAATGGTGGCAAGACTTGCACGACCCCCAATTGAACCGCTTGATGGACCAGGCCCTGGCCGACAGCCCCACCCTGCGCGGCGCCCAGGCGCGCGTGCGCCAGGCCGAGGCGCTGGCCGGTGCGTTTGAGGACAAGACCCGCCCGCAGGCCGACGCGAATGTCTCCATCAACCGCGAACTGTATTCGCAGCACGGCAGCACGCCGGCGCCGCTGGCCGGCAATTACGCGTGGCGCAACCAGGCCACCGTCACGGCTTCGTACGACCTGGACCTGTGGGGCCGCAACCACGCCGCCCTGTCCGCCGCTCTGGGCGACGTGCAGATGGCGTCGGCCGAATCGCAGATGGCCCGCCTGGCACTGGAAACGGCGCTGGTGCGCACCTACATCCAGTTGTCGTACGAATTCCAGCTGCAGGACGTGATCGAACGCAGCCTGGCGCAGCGCGCCCGCATTCTCGACATCACGCGCCAGCGCAAGGCGGCCGGCATCGGCACGGACATCGACGTGGCGCAGATCGAAACCACTTTGCCGGCCGGACGCCGCCAGCTGGAACAGTCGGCCGAATCGCTGGCGCTGCTGCGTAACCAGCTGGCGGCCCTGGCGGGCAAGGGCCCGGCAGCGGGCGCGGCGTTCACGCGCCCCGTGCTGCGCCTGGACCAGCCGCTGGCCATTCCCGCCGCCCTGCCGGCCGACCTGATCGGCCGCCGTCCCGACATCGCCGCCCAGCGCTGGCGGGTGGAAGCGGCGGCGCAGCGCATCGACGCGGCCAAGGCCGAGTTCTACCCGAACGTCAACCTGGTGGCCTTTGCCGGCTTCCAGGCCTTCGGCTTCAGCCATTTTCTTGATGCCAACTCGCAGATCCGCGGCGCTTCGCCCGCTCTCAGCCTGCCCATCTTTGCCGGCGCCCGTCTGCGCGCCCAGCTGGGCAGCCAGACAGCCGTGTACGACGGCGCCGTCGAGCAGTACAACGCCACCGTCATCAACGCCATGTCGGACGTGGCCAACGCCGTCACCAAGGCGCAATCGCTGGCCAGACAGCACCAGTTGACCGCGCAGGCGCTGGCCACGGCGCAGCGCGCGCGCGACCTGGCGGAAAAGGCGTACAAGGCGGGCATGAGCGACGCCATCGCCATGCTCAACACGCAAGTGGCGCTGCTGGCGGAAGAACAGCAGCAGGCGCAAAATGGGGCGCGCGAGCTTGATCTCTACGTTTCCTTGATGAATGCACTGGGAGGCGGCATATAAGCTTGCAATCCTGGCATTGCCCTAGCTCAACAAGATACAATCGGAACTTTATTCACACATGAAGGAATATGACATGACCGCTTTTGACGCCACCGCCAAGCGGCTGCAAAACATCCGCACGCGCATGCCAGGCTTCCCCATGGAACTGATGCGTTTATTGCGCATGACGTACCACATTCAAAAAGGCATGAAGGACCTGACCAATGCCGCGCTGAAAAAGCACGACCTGGTCGATGCCAGCTACATGGTGCTGGCCGTGCTGTACGGCACGGACGACGAAACGTCGAACGCCTGCACCCTGGGCATGGCCTGCCATGAAAAGCCGGCCAACCTGACGCGCGTGTGCAACGACCTGGAAACGCGCGGCCTGATCCATCGGGGCACGCGTCCCGGCGACCGCCGCTCGGTGATGATCTCGCTGACCGACAAGGGCCGCGCGCTGATCGAAACGGCGCTGCCCGACGTGTACCAGGAAACATCGGCCCTGTACGAAGGATTCACGGAAGAAGAGCTGCAAGTGCTCGACAAGCTGTACATGCGCCAGCTGCGCAATTTGAACAATCTCAACAACCAGAACTGATAGCCTATCGATGACGCCAGCCACAGCAACAACACCTATAGACGGCCCCCTGACCCGGGCGGCCCGCTGGCTGGCGCTGGCGCTGCAGGACTGGCGCGCGACGGAAGGCGAACGCTGGATCTACGTCGGCAAGACCCTCATCGCCGCATTCTGCGCCCTGTGGCTGGCCTACCGCCTGGGCCTCGATTCGCCGAGCACGGCAATGACCACCACCATCATCCTGGCCCTGCCCAGCAGCGGCATGGTGCTGGAAAAAAGCTTTTACCGCCTGTGCGGCACCCTGCTCGGCTGCACGGCCGCGCTGACCCTGATCGGCCTGTTCCCGCAGCAGCCCGTGCTGCTGTTCGCCGGCCTGGCCCTGTGGGTGGGCCTGTGCACGAGCGGCTCGGCCCTGCACCGCAATGCCCAGTCGTATGTGTACGTACTGGCCGGCTACACGGCTTGCATGATCGTGCTGCCCGCCATCGAGCAGCCGATGCAGGTCTTCTCGCTGGCCGTCACGCGCGTGGCTGAAGTGAGCCTGGGCATCATCTGCTCGGCAGCCGTCTCCAGCGTGCTGCTGCCGCGCCACCAGGGCACGCAGGTGATGCGCACGGTGCAGGCGCGCTACGGCAAATTCCTTACCTTTTGCCAGGACGTGCTGCAGCAAAAGCTCACGCCGGCGCAGGTGGAACTGACGCATCTGCAGTTTGCCGCCGACGTGGCGGCGCTGGAGCTGGGCCGTTCGGCCGCCCTGTTCGAAGTCACCAGCAAGGTCAGTCACGTGCGCGCGCAAAACCGCAAGCTGCACGCCTTCAACGCCACCTTCATGACGGCGCTGACCACCTTCTATACTTTCCACCGCCTGTTCGACCGCCTGCAGCGCGATGGCGAGACGCAGGTCATGCAGGCCTGTGCGCCTTTGTACGCCATCGTCGCCGAGGCGCTGCAAGCGACGCCGTCACAAGACTCGCTCGACACCATGCAGCGGCATCTGCAAACGGCGCTGGGCCAGGCGCGCGCGGACATCGATGGCGCGGCCATCGCGCATGCGCAGCGCATCGACTTCGACACCGTGTGCGAGCTGCTCGAGCGCTTCGCGCGCGACATGAGCCGCTTTCACGAAGTGTATTTCAGCCTCGTGCACGACACGCCGCTGGACGTGAGCACGCCGCAGGCGTATGCGCCGAAGACGCCGCCCGCACTGGTGCTCGCCAGCGGCGCGCGCGCCGGCATCAGCCTGGCCCTGCTGGCGCTGGGCGCCTACTTCCTCGCCTGGCCCTACGCCAGCACGGCGATGCTGATGGCGGCCGTGTTCTGCGCGCTGGCCTCATCCTCGCCGCGCCCCATCATGATGATCCGCCAGGTACTGGCGGGCTTTTTGATTGCCATGCCGCTGTCGCTCGTCTGCGTGTATTTCGTGCTGGTGCACGGCGACGGCTTCACCATGCTGGTGCTCAGTTTTGCGCCGTTCCTCGCCGTCGGCCTGTACCTGATGACGAATCCGGCCAAGCTGGGCGTGGGCCTGGGCGTGTCGACCTTCATCACGCAGATGGCACCGACGAATGTGATGCACGTCGATGGCGCGGCTTTCCTCAACACGGGCATGGCGCTGATCGTGGGCCTGATGCTGGCCGCCCTCGTGTTTGCCGTCCTGCTGCCCGAGCACACGATGGGCCACAAGGATCATATCGGCCGTGCCCTGTGGCGCGAAGCGCTGCATGCGTGCACGGCCCCGGCGCGCCGTGTCAAACACCGGTTCGACAACCGCGTGCGCGACCTGCTCAGCCAGCTCAATGCGGCGGCCGGCCCGGCGCCGGGCGAAGCCACGCGCGCCGTCGTGCGCCAGGCCTTGACCCTGCTGGAAATCGGCCACTCCGTGTTCGAACTGCGTGAACTGATCGCGACGGCCAGGCCAGGCGCCACGCGCCACGCGCTGCAACAGTGCGTGGACCACATCGCCAGCTGGCTGCGCACGCGCAGCGATACGGCACTGCAGGCGGCGCTGGCCGCCACCCTGCAGGCGGGCGCCGTGGTGCGCACGGCCCAGACGGAAGCCGATGCGACCGGCGAGCGCAGCGCGCGCCTGCAGACGGCGCTGGCCGACCTGCACTCGATCTATACCTCCTTACTCGACCACATGGCGCCAGGCGCCGGAGACCACCATGCCCCGTGAATTCGCCCTGTTCGGAATTCTGATTCCTACCCTGCTGCCCCTGTTCCTCCTCAGCATAGCCCTGCAAACCCTGCTCGATCGCGTGCTGGGCTGGCTGGGCGTGTACCGCATGGTGTGGCACCCGTCGCTGGCGCGGCTGTGCATCTTCATCGCCATCTTCGGCGCGCTGGCGCTATCGCTTTACAAATAAAAAAACTGTTCAACCCGATCAAGGAAAGGCTGCCGACATGGTAAGCAAACTGACCCGCTATGCAATCACCGTGCTGCTATTGGCAGCCGCCCTGTGGATAGGCAAGACCGTCTGGGACCGCTACATGGAGTCGCCGTGGACGCGCGACGGCCGCATCAAGGCCGACATCGTCAACATCAGCGCCGACGTGGCCGGCACCGTCACGGACGTGCTGGTGCGCGATAACCAGGTCGTGCAAAAGGGAGATATCCTGTTCGTCGTCGACAAGGAGCGCTATGCGAGCGCGCTGGCGCAAGCCGACGCCATGCTGGCCGCGCAAAAAACGGAACAGGGCCGCCGCGGCAAGGAAGCGCAGCGCCGCGCAGGCCTGGACGCCAGTATCATCTCGACGGAAAGCCGCGAAAGCGCGGCGTTCGCCGCCACCTCGGCCACGTCGCAAGTGCAGGCCGCCGTGGCCGCCCGCGCACTGGCGCAATTGAACCTCGAGCGCACCACCGTGCGCGCGCCCGTCAGCGGCTACGTGACGAACCTGAACGTGCACAAGGGCGATTTTGCCGCCGTCGGCGCGGCCAAGCTGGCCGTCATCGACAGCGCCTCGTACTACGTCGTCGGCTACTTCGAAGAGACCAAGCTGGGCATGCTGGCGCAGGACGACAAGGCGGAAATGAATCTGATGAGCGGCGGCACCCTGCATGGCCACATCGAGAGCATCGCGCGCGGCATCACCGACCGCGACGCCGCCACGGGCCGCGAACTGCTGGCCGACGTCAACCCCACGTTCAACTGGGTACGCCTGGCGCAGCGCGTGCCCGTGCGCATCCACATCGACGAGCAGCCAAAGGGACAATTGCTGGTGGCCGGCACCACGTGCACCGTGGTGGTGACACCCCATTCGGCGCCTGCGCCGAAACCAGCGGCCGCGCACCCGGCATGATACGCGGCGGTGCCGGGCGCCTGGCGGAAATCGCCCTGTTCCTCGACGCCGCGGCGCTGGGCAGCTTTTCCGCAGCCGGACGCAAGCACGGCCTGTCACCAGCCGCCGCCAGCGCCGCCATTGCGCGCCTGGAATCGGCGCTGGGCGCCACCCTGTTCGAGCGCACCACGCGCCAGCTGCGCCTGACGGAAGAAGGCCTGCACTACCGCCACTACAGCGAACAGGCGCTGGACTTGCTGGCGCAGGCCGAAGACGGCTTGCATGCGGGCGGCGGCGCCGTGCGCGGCGTGGTGCGCATTTCGGCACCATCCGACATCGGCCGCCAGTTGCTGCTGCCCATGCTCGACCGCTTTGCCGCGCTGCACCCGCAGGTGCGCCATGCGCTGACCCTGACGGACGCCACGGCCAACCTGGTGCAGGACGACGTCGACCTGGCCATCCGCTACGGCGAGCTGCCCGACAGCGACATGGTGGCGCGCCTGCTGCACCCGGGCCGCCGCGTCGTGTGCGTGGCGCCAACGCTGGCCGCCAGGGTCGGCGTGCCGGCCGCGCCGCGCGACCTGGCATCGCTGCCGACCCTCGTGCTCACGGCCGGCGACGGCGCGCCGCAGGAGTGGCGCTACCGCGAAAACGGCAAGCGCCACGGCTTGCGCCTGCAGGGGGACTGGCACAGCAACGATGGTGAAATCATCCGCCGCTGGGCCGTGGCCGGCCATGGCTATGCCTACAAATCCCTGCTCGACATCGGCGACGACCTGCGCGCGGGGCGCTTGCAGACGGTGCTCGACGATTACTTTGCCGATAGCGTCCCCCTGAACCTGCTGTACCGGCGCAGCCGCTTCCAGCCGCCGCGCGTGGCCCTGCTGGTCGACTTCCTGCTGCAGCAATTCGCCGCCCTGCCGGCGCACGGCTAGCCAGCCATCCTCACGGCGCCAGCACGCCCAGCTGGCGCAGCAGGGTCAGATTGTCTTCCAGGTGCCAGTTGTCGCTGATGCGCCCTTGCGCATTGACCCGGTACAGATCAAACGCATGGAAATCGATGGCTTGCCCCTGGCCGCGCAACTCGCCCTGCGGCGTGGGGAAGACGCCCGTGAAGCGGCCCGTGAAATGCAAGCGCAAGGAGACCCGGTCGCCCGCCACCAGCATCTCCTCGATGGCGACTTTCAAATCCGGCACGGCCGCGTGGAATACTTGCGACGCCTGCAACGGGCCGGCCAAGCCCTGCGGGCGGCCGGCGGGCAAGGTACGGTCGGTGAAATCGTCAGCCAGCGCCAGCCGCGCCAGGGCCGGATCGCCGCTTTGCCAGAACGCGGCGTAGCGGCGCGCGGCCAGCGCCACGGTGGCATCGGCTTTCGCGCCAGACAGGTGGGCCGGCATGGGCAAATCCATGGCGGCATGGGCTGGCGCGGCGGCCAGCAGCGACAGGGCAAGGAGGGCGGGGGCAAAAGCGGGCATAGTAGTTCCAAATGAGTTGATCGGCGTGCACATGGCACACCGTCATTCTGGACCCGCTTGCCGCGCTTGATAATTGGCCCCGCGCTTGAATCAGTTACTTGCAGGAATTGAAGATCAGCGCCCGCCCGCCACGTCGAGGATGCTGCCCGTCACATAGCTGGCGCCCGGCCCCAGCAGGTACAGGATGGCGTCGGCGATTTCTTCCGGCTGGCCGCCCCGCTGCATCGGCACGCCGGGCGCCAGGCGCGCCACCCGTCCCGGTTCGCCGCCCGAAGCATGGATCTCCGTATAGATGATGCCGGGCCGCACGCCGTTGACGCGGATGCCTTCGGCCGCCACTTCCTTCGCCAGGCCAAGGGTCAGGGTATCGACGGCGCCTTTCGAGGCCGCGTAGTCGATGTATTCGTCTGGAGAGCCGAGGCGGGCCGCCGCCGACGACACGTTCACGATGCGTCCGCCGTGCCCGCCATGGGCCGTCGACATGCGCCGCACGGCCTGCTGGCAGCACAGGAAATAACTGATCACATTGGTGCGCAGCACGCGTTCGAGGCGCTGCGCGGACATGTCGACAAGCCGGCATTTCTGCTCCAGCACGCCCACATTGTTGACCAGCGCCGTGAGCGTCCCCAGGCGCGCATCGACTTCCGCAAACAGTCGCGCCACGTCCGCTTCATCGCTGGCGTCGGCCTGCACGGCGATGGCCTCGCCCCCGCCGGCCACGATGCGCGCGCACAGCGCGTCGGCCGCCTGCGCGTCGCGCACGTAGTTGATGCACACGGCATAGCCCTGGCGCGCCGCCAGCAGTGCCGTCGCCGCACCGATGCCGCGGCTGCTGCCGGTAATCAAGATCACTTCCTTCATCGTCCCTCCTGAATAGTTGTGGCTTCATCATACGCGGACGAAAAAAAACCCGCGCGCGGCGGGTTTTTCGTACTGACACATTCAATTTCGGAAATGCGTCATGGCGTAAGTGAGGTGCTGCCACCAGTGTTCGCGCGACTGCACGGACGCCAGGCATTTCGCATCGACCTCGTTCTTGAACGCGGGGTCCACGCAAGCCTTGCTGGCCAGCGCATTGCGCTGGTTTTCCACGTTGACGATGGCAATCGCCAGCCACGCCACGAGGGCGAGGGCCAGTACGCACAGGGTCCAGGGCAGCTGTTTCATGACGTCTCCGCTTACTTCTTCGCTGGCGCCGGTGCGCGCTCTTTCAGCACGCGCGCCACCAGTTCGTCCATCACGCGCAGGGTCGCGGCCTGGGTTTGCGGCTCGGACTGGCCCGGGCGCGACAGCTGCGCCGGCGACGTCACGAAGCGGCCATCGATGACGATGGTCGGCGCGCTCTCGATCTTGCTGGCGGTGATCAACTGCTCGTTGCGTTTCAGCTTGGTCTGCACGCCGAACGAGTTGAACATGTCCATGTATTTCGCCTTGTCGATGCCGTTCTTGACCAGCAGGTCGAGGATGGCGTCATCGCGGTTCAGGCGGTTGCGCTCGACGTGGATGGCGCGGAAGATCTTGTCGTGGAACTGGTCCAGCTGGCCCATCGCTTCAAGGGTGGCATAGGCGTGCGCCTGCGGGTCTTTCGGGCCGGTGGCGGCCAGGTGGACGCGGCGGAAGGCGATCTTGTCGCCCTGCTTCTTGACCCAGTCGTGCATCAGCGGATCGAGCACGTAGCAGTGAGGGCACGAATACATGAAGTACTCGACCACTTCCACCTTCTTGCCCGTGTCCGTGCGCACTGGCGTCGTGAGCGTGGTAAAGCCGGTATCGGCCGCCATGGCGCCGCCGGTGGCCGCCACCAGGGTGACGGCGGCAAGCAGGGGACGCAAGAAACGCAGAAAACGCATAATAATCCTTCATCATAAGTGGTCGTGAACGGGGCGAGATTACCACTTTTTGCGCCGGACGATGTCGCCCGGCCGGAAAAAAAGCGCTTTTATCCGCTCCGTTTGCGCCCGCTTAAGCCGCATTTAAGCCCCGCCGCGCCCCTGCCTCAAAAATGGTAGCGCGCCGACACGCGCAACTGGCGCGCGTCATTGAGGTAAATGCTGGAGCGGCAGCCCGGCGCATCGCCGTAATGGCGGCGGTTGGCCAGGTTGCTGCCAGCCAATTCCAGCTCCCAGGCGCCCAGCTTGCGCACATAGCGCCCGTCCACGGTGGCGAAGGCAGGCACTTGCGCCAGGCAGCTGTTGGCGAAATCGGGACCATAGCGCAGGGCGCGCAGCCATTGCACGCCCACATCGGCACTGGCGCCCGCCTGCCCCGTCCAGTACAGGCGCAGGCTGGCCAGGGTCTTGGGCACGAGAGCGATGTCCGGGCCATCGTAGGCGTAATCGTCATAGCGCGCATGCACCTGGCGCAACTGCCCGTCGAGGCGCCAGTCGCGCGCCAGCGCCATGCTGGCTTCGATGGCGACGCCGTCGCGGCGCGAGGGATCGAGGTTGCCCGCAAAGCCCAGCTGGCCCAGGTTCTGGTCGAAGACGATCTGGTTGCTCAGGCGCTCGCTGAACACGCGCACGGAAGCGCTGCGCGCCGCGTCGCCGAAGGTGGCGCCCACTTCCATTTCACGCCGCAGTTGTCCCGCCAGCGGGCGGTAGCCGGCGCGGGTATAGCCATCGTCGTCGATGCGGTAGCTGCGCGCGGCCTTGGCATACACGCTCAGTTGCGGGCGCAGCTGCAGGCTACCCTGCACGTCCCAGGCATTCTGGTTTTCCCAGTCGCTGCCACCGGCGGGCATGTCGGCCGGATCGAGCTGGAACTGTTCATGCCGCAGCCCCAGCAGCAGGCGCGGCGCATACGCACCGCCGAAGGCCAGCTCCTCGCGCAGCAGCAGCGCGCGCGAATACTGGCGGCGCTGTGCATCGCCCGCGCGGCCCGAGCGCCGCTGCCACTGCATCAGGTCCAGGCCCACTTCCGTATCCGTGCCCACGCCGCCCACCTTGCCGTAATGGCGCAGGCGCGGCGCCAGCTGCCGGCGGCGGCTGCTGTATGTCGATTCGCTGCTACCGTCCTCGCCCGCATAGTGGGCCGTGGCGCGCTTTTCCCGCTGCGACAGTTCCACGCCCAGCTCGAAACTGCCCACATAGCGCTGCACGAAGGCGCTGGCGCGCCGCACTTCATAGCGGTACAGGTCTTCCGGACGGGCCGCCAGCAAGGCCAGGAACGGCGCCTCGGGCGCCGGATAGCGGGTGTCCTGATTCAGCTGGTCGGCGCTGAAACCGAAGCGGCCCTGGCGCAGCTTCCATTCCGCGCCGCCGTTGAAGCCGCGCTGGTGAAACACGCTGCCATCGCGGTAATTGCCGTTGCGCAGTCCGTCGATGGCCACATCGAGCGACATGCCGCCCTGGTCGCGCGACAGGGCGCCGCGCACGCTGTGCTGGCCGCCCTGCGCCAGTTCGGCGGACAAGTCGCCATGCGTGACGCCGGACGCGCTGGCATCGGCGCCTTCCTGCGCCCACGCCGGCACGACCAGGGCGCACAACAGCAAGGTGCGCGTGGCGATGGTCAGGGCGGAAGGGGCAGGCATCATGGCGGAAAGCTGGGTGCGCTACCGGGGCGCGCACGCACGGTAGTTAGGAGGATGGCAAAAGCGAATCATTATACGCACGGCGCGCGGCGCCGCAACAGCCGGCAAGGCTGCCAGCACAATTTATTGCTTATTTGTAATTTTTACAGGTATATTCAGGAACGCCCGGCGATCCTGGGCGTAGCCGACTGCATTTGAAGATCATCAATCAGAAGTCACTGTGGGAGTCACGCATGGAAAGTCGTAGCACAACGCGCCGCCGCATTTCCCTCATCCCGGGCAAGTTCAAAGCCCTGTCCATCGCCGCCCTGCTGCTGACCGGCCTGGCCCTGCAAGCCGACCTGTTCGCCCAGCCGGATCAGGGCAAGCCCGCCAGCGCGCCCCTGCCCCTGGCGCCATCGGCCGACGGCATCGCCCTCGCTTCGCCGCATGCGTCGGCCGTCACCACGCCCAGCGCCAGCAACGCCTGGGGCGGTGCGCGCACGGGCGCGCAAGCGACCCTGTCGGACCGCGTGGTCGACTACCAGATCGAAGCGACGCTCGATCCCGTCAAGCACACGATAGACGGCCAGCAGAAGCTGCGCTGGCGCAACCGCAGCGCGCAAGCCGTCAGCAGCGTCTACCTGCACCTGTACCTGAACGCGTTCGAAGGCGAGCATTCGACTTTCTTCACCGAGAAGCGCAAGCTCGATACGGGTTTCCGCTCGGGCGTCGATACGCGCGACGGCGAGTGGGGCTACATCGAACTGCGCAGCATGACGCAGAACGGCGCCAGGGCGCCCTGGCATTTCGTCCAGCCCGACAACGGCCCGGCCACCGACCGCACGGTGGTGCGCGTCGACTTGCCGCAGGCCGTCGCGCCGGGCGCCGAGACGACGCTCGACATCCGCTTCTTCGACCAGCTGCCGCGCGTCATCGCGCGCACCGGCTATTTCGGCAGCTTCCACCTGGTGGGCCAGTGGTTCCCCAAGATCGCCGTGCTGGAACTGCCCGGCGAACGGGGCGCCACGGCGCCGCGCTGGAATGCGCATGAATTCCACCTGAACTCGGAGTTCTACGCCGACTTCGGCCACTACGACGTGAAGCTGACCGTGCCCAAGGAATACACGGTGGGCGCCACGGGCGAACTGCAGGGCGCGCCGCAGGAAAAGAACGGCATGCTCACGCATCACTATGTGCAGGGCGACGTGCACGATTTCGCCTGGACGGCCGACAAGCGCAGCGCGCAGCCGCTGCTGGGCAGCTGGAGCGGCCCTGGCAGCCCGCCCGTGGCCATCAAGGTGCTGTACCCGCCCGAGTACGCGTCGAACGCGGCGCCCGCGCTGCAGGCGGCCAAGGATACACTCACGTATTTTTCGCGCACCCTGGGTCCGTATCCGTACAAGACCCTGACGGTGGTGATTCCGCCGTTTAACGCGGCCGAAGCGGGCGGCATGGAATACCCGACCTTCTTCACGGCCTCGGGCTACGCCGGCCTGCAGCCGAAGACGGCGGCCGAATTCGGCCTCGATTTCGTCACCATCCATGAATTCGGCCATGGCTATTTCTACGGCATCCTGGCTTCGAACGAGTTCGAGGAACCTATCCTCGACGAAGGCTTGAACGAGTACTGGGACCAGCGCATGCTGCGCGCGCGCGGCCAGGATATCCACGCCACCACGCCCCTGCTCAAGCGCCTCGGTTTCGCTCCCGCCTTCAAGGTCTTCGAGTTCGAGCGCACGGCCGCACCGCGCCAGGACGCGGCCGACCCGCTGGGCCAGAACGCGTGGGACCGCCTGCAGGGCGTGGGCCCCGTGTACAGCCGCACGGCCACCACCCTGCGCGACCTGGAAGCACGCATCGGCAGCGAGGCCATGGAACGGGGTTTCAAGGCCTACTATGAACAGTGGAAATTCCGCCACCCGAGCGTGGCCGACTTGCGCGAAGCGCTGGCCGAAGCGACGGGCCAGCGGCGCATCGTGGAACAGGTCTTCGCACAGCAAGTGTATGCCAGCGCGAATATCGACGACCGCATCGGCAGCTTCACCAGCGACGAGCAGACGCCGCTGGCTGGCATGGCGCTGGTGAACGGCAAGCGCGTGGAACGCACGTCCGAGGCGCTGGAACAAGAAGAGGACAAAGTGCGCGAGGCGTGGGACAAGGCGCACCCGGACGCCAAGCCCGGCACGGGCCCCTATCCGTATCTGACCAGCGTGGTGCTGCGCCGCCGCGGCGCGCCCGTGCCGCAAGTGCTGCTGGTGAAGTTCGCCGACGGCACCTCCGAACGCGTGGTGTGGGACAACGACCAGCTGTGGCAGCGCTACACCTGGAGCAAGCCCGTGAAGGCCGTCTCGGCCGAACTGGATCCCGACCGCGTGCACTACCTCGACGTCAACAAGCTCGATGACAGCCGCACCCTGAAAGCCGACAAGTCCGCCGCGCGGCGCTGGAGCTTCGACCTCGCCGCCGCCTTCCAATACCTCTTTTCCCTGATTGCCACCGTATGAGCGCCACTTCCACGACACGGGCCAGCGGCCTGGCACTGACCACGCGCGCCAGCCGCGCCGCCCTGCAATGGCGCTTGCTGCTGTTATGGGCCGGCCTGCTGCTGATCCCCACTATCGTTGCCGTCATCCCCCTCTGGCGCACCTTGAGCGCCAGCCTCGATCAGGCCGTGCATGCGGCGGCCCTGGCGCAGCAGCTCGACCTGATGACCCTGGCCGACCTGGCAGCCAATGCCAGCCGCAATGGCGCCGCCATCAGCCAGGCCGCCATCGCCGGCGTCGTCCTGACCCTGCTGCTGTCGCCGCTGCTGAGCGGCCTGGTGGTGACGGCCGCGCGCGCGCCGGCCCCATTGGGTTTCGGCCCCCTGCTGACGGGCGCCTTCAGCGCATACGGCCGCATGCTGCGCATGCTGTTGTGGAGCATCGTACCGCTGGGCCTGGCGCTGATAATCGGCGCCGGTGCGCTGAAACTGGCCGACAAGCACGCGGCGACAGCCATCCTGGAAGCGGACGCCGACCTGGCCCGTCACCTGGCCTTGATGTTCGCGGGCGTGCTGTTCCTGCTGGCCTGCGCCACGCTCGATGCGGGCCGCGCGGCGCTGGCCATCGACCGGCGCCGCACGTCGGCCGTCAAGGCATGGTGGCGGGGCCTCGGCATGCTGCGCCGGCGTCCGCTGGCCTGCCTGGCCATCTACCTCGCCATCACCGTGCTGGGACTGGCCCTGTATGCGCTGCTGGGCGTGGCGCGCCTGAACCTGGCCGGCCCGGGTCCGCTGGCCATCGTGGCCGGCTTGCTGGCGACGCAGCTGGCGGTGCTGGTGCTGGCGTGGATGCGCAGCGCGCGCCTGTTCGCGCTGATCGGCGTCAAGCGCTCGCTCGCTTGATCAAGCTTGATCAAGCTCCCAGGCGCCCTTCATCGGCGAGGAAGTCGATGAAGGTGCGCACTTTCGAAGACAGGTAGCGGCGGCTCGTGTAGACGGCATACACCTTGCCGCCCGCCAACTGGTAGCCGTCGAACAGGCGTACCAGCCGCCCCGCCGCCAGGTCCGCATCCGTCTGCCACGATGGCAGCAGCGCGATGCCCATGCCGTCGAGCGCGGCCGCGTGCAGCAGGCTTTCGTTATTGCATTGCAGGACGGGCGAGAACTTCACCGTCTCGCGTCCCTGGGGCCCATCGAACGTCAATTCGTTGCCGTTCGATAGCAGCGAATAGCTGATCATCGCGTGTTGCGCCAGGTCTTGCGGTATGTGCGGCTGGCCCGCGCGCGCCAGATAGGCGGGCGCGGCCACCAGGTGAAAGGCGATGCTGCCGATGGGCCGCGCGATCAGGGCCGGCGATGGCGCCTGGCTCACGCGCAGGGCCAGGTCGAAGCCCTCTTCCACCAGGTTGACGACTCTTCCGCTCAAGTCGATGTCGAACGTCACTTCCGGAAAGCGCTCGCGGTAGGCCACGAGGGTGCGCGTAAAGATGCCGTTGGCGAACCAGACGGGGGCGCTCAGGCGCAGCATGCCGCGCGGCACCACGGTCGTGCGGCCCACCGTCGCTTCCACCTCGTCGAGGTTGTCGAGCATGTCGCGGCACTGTTCAAAATACACCTTGCCGATTTCCGTCAGGCTCAGGTGGCGGCTGCTGCGGTTCAGCAAGCGCGCGCCCAGGTGGCGTTCCAGGTGCATCACGTGCTTGCTGACCATGGCCGGCGACAGGTCGAGGCGCTCGCTGGCGCGCACGAAACTGTCCAGCTCCACCACGGCGCGAAACACGCGCATGCTGCGCAAGGTATCCATGACTGCCCGATCATCAACAAAATGGAAATGATATATCAATAATGGCGATCTTGATCAACTGGCTGGGGATGACTATCATCGATAACATCAGCCATTCCACTGCGGAGCCGCCATGCAAGAGCACACTTTCCCTACCTATTTCCTGTCGCACGGCGGCGGCCCGTGGCCGTTCATGAAAGACCAGTTCGGCGGCCGCTACGACGTGCTCGAAGCGTCGTTGCAGGATATCCCGCGCCAGATCGGCGCGCGCCCGAAAGCCGTGCTGGTCGTCACGGCGCACTGGGAAGGACCGCAATTTCTCGTCTCGGCCAGCCCCCGGCCGGGCATGATCTACGACTATTCGGGCTTTCCGCCGCACACCTATCAAATCCAGTACCCGGCACCGGGCGCGCCGGCACTGGCGGCGCAGGTGAAACAGTTGCTGGACGCGGCCGGCCATCCGGCGCGCCTCGACCACGAGCGCGGTTTCGACCATGGCACCTTCAGCGCCCTGTTTCCCATCTACCCGCAGGCGGACATGCCGCTGGTGCAGCTGTCGCTCAAACACGGCTACGACCCGCTCACGCACATCGAGGTGGGCCGCGCGCTGGCCAGCCTGCGCCGCCAGGGCGTGCTGATACTGGGCAGCGGCCTGTCCTACCATAATCTGCGCCAGTTCGGCCAGGCGGGCGCCGTCGCCTCGCACCAGTTCGACGCCTGGCTGCGCCAGACGATGGCCTTGCCGCCGGAACAGAGATTGGCGCAGCTGCTGGCCTGGGACCGGGCACCGGGCGCACGCCAGGCCCATCCGCAGGAAGACCATCTGCTGCCGCTGATGGTTGCGCTCGGTGCGGCCGAGCAGGAAGCGGCGCACGTGGCGTATCACGAGGAGGATTTTTTTGGAGCGCTGGCGGTGACGAGTTTTAGGTTTGGAGCGACTGGCGGAAATTAGCAAAGAGCCGGGGTCAGACCCTCAACACCGCTAACGGCTGGTTCAGCGCCAACGGCACCGGGGGTCTGACCCCAGAATTTTAAAAAGCCGCTAACAAGCGGCTTTTAGTTCATTACGTCCCGCGCTTGCCCCGCGCCGCATTCTTCGCCTTCTCGGCAGCGATCTCCGCCGCCTTGGCCGCTTTTTCCGCCATCTCGGCCGCATGCTGGGCCATCAGGGCGGCGCGCGTGTCCGGCGTTTCCAGCGAGATGCGTCCCAAGATGCCGCTGCGGTAATCGAGCAGCAAGGTGTGCGACGCTTTCTCAAAGTCGTAGTCGCCGCCCTTGATGCGGAAGCCGCGCTTGGCGGCGATGCCCTCGACCACGCCGATGGCGTCGACTTCACCGACCTTGGTGCCGTAGCGGGTTGCCAGCAAGTCCGGGTAGCGCTTGAGCAACTCCTCGGCCAGGAACACGGCCACTTCCTCTTCGATCAGCGCGTTCGAGCCGATGGCGTGGCTGGCGGCCAGCATCAGGCCATCGCTGGGGATGGCGATCTTCGGCCACAGCATGCCGGGCGTGTCGACGAGAATGGTGTTCTTGTCCAGGTACAGCTTTTGCTGCATTTTCGTCACGGCCGGCTCGTCGCCCACCTTGGCCACGCGCTTTTTCAGCAGCGCGTTCATCAAGGTCGACTTGCCCACGTTGGGGATGCCCATGATCATGATGCGCAGCGGCTTCGTCGGCACACCGCGGTGCGGCGCCAGCGACTTGGCCAGGTCCGGAATGCGCGCCACATCGCCCGGCTTCTTGGTCGTCATCGCATACGCGGTCACGCCTTCCTGGGCATTGAAATACGCGACCCAGGCGGCTGTCGCGGCAGGGTCGGCCAGGTCGGTCTTGTTGAGGATTTTCAGGCAAGGGCGCTGGCGGAACAGGCGCAGCTCGTCCACCATGGGATTGCAGCTGGCTGCCGGCAGGCGCGCGTCCACCACTTCAATCACCAGATCGGTGTTTTCCATGGTTTCGGCCGCTTTCTTGCGGGCCGCGTTCATGTGTCCTGGGTACCATTGTATCGCCATGCTCTTGCTTTCAAAATCGTTCAGTCAATCCGCTATTTTACGTGGTTGCCGCCACGACGTCCCATTTTCCACCGCCAACGCCAGCCGTGCGACGCGAACGAGACAATTGGTGATAATTTGGCAGTTACTCGAATGATAAGATCCGCAGTCCGTCCAGCCTGGCCGGTTTCCCCATTGCAAGTTCTACCTGGCACGCATTCCATGCATCTTCCCCGTTTTTTCCTCCTCGCCCCCCTTTGCGCCTGCCTCTTGCCCGCCATGGCCCAGGAACAAGCGGCGGCGCCGGGCGATGCAGTGCAGCAGGAAATGCAGCAGATTGTCGATGTGCAAGGCACACGCGATCCCGACCTGCGCCCCTACCGCACCATGCTCAAGGGACTTGACGCGTATGCCGACCACCAGCGCCTGGCGCCGGGCGCGCCGCTGCGCTTCATGCTGATCCCCGCCACGCCGAAGGCCAGACTCGATGGCGTGACCCTGCACCTGTCGGCCGACAATCTGTCGATCCCCGTACCGCTGGCGGCGGACGGCGGCTTCACCTTGACGCGCGACAAGACCGCCTACGACGCGAATGCCGACCTGATCAGTAACAAGAAGCGCGACACCCTGCGCTGGCGCGCCGACATCCACACGCCGGGTCTGCCCGCGAACGTGCGCCGCCTGGGCGACTTGCGCCTGGAATGCGAAATACGCTGGGCCGTCGAGCAGGACCAGCTGTCCTTCGTCCGGCGCAACCTGTTCCGCATGGCCGGCGGCCCGTGCCACTCGTCGCTGATCCACGTGCCGTATCCCGTGTTCCGCAAGCTGCTTGCCGTGCAGGCGCGCTCGGGCGAGCGCACGCTGGACATCCGCATCACGGAAGACCGCCAGCGCTACGTGCCGCCGCTGCACGACCAGAGCTGGGACGACAATACCCTGCTGACCCTCACGTATGCCGATGACGGCAACATGGCGCAAGCCGCGCCCGCAGGGGCACTGCGCCAGTGATATCCACGCTGGAAACCATATCAAGTATTTCCATATGGATTCTTTTATTTACTGAGAGTAATAAAAAAGTGTGCTCTAATATCGCCTCTTAAATGAAAAGCAATAATTTTCCAGGCTGGCTCCCGCCAGATGCAGGGAGATAGGCGATGGGGAATGGCTCGATATGATGATGATGGAACACACTGGCAAGGCGCCCGAGCGCGTGCCGCGCAATGACTGGAAGAAGGAATGCCGGCAGTTGCAGCAGCAAGTGGCGCAGCTGGAAGAGCGCCTGAAACGCCAGAGCGCCGACAGCTATGGCTTGCAAATGCTGTATGACCAACTGGTCAATGAAATCAAGCACCACCGCGACATGTTGCAGCTCGACAGTTTTGATGCGGATAAATCGTCGCTCGTCTACACGCAAGCCTGGCACCGCTTCATGGCTGGCGACGCGCTCGACTACCAGACGCACCGCCACACGCATTCCGGCAGCCGCCCCACCTTGCTGTAGCGCGCAGGGCCCTTACAGTTCCGCCAGCGCCTTCACGTGCGCCGCCACGCTGCGGCCCAGCGACGACAGGTTGTAGCCCCCTTCGAGGCAGCTGACGATGCGGCCTTTGCCATACTGGCTGGCCACGGCCATCATCTGCTGCGTCATCCACGTATAGTCGGCCTCCACCAGGCCCATGCCGCCCACATCGTCTTCGCGGTGGGCATCGAAACCGGCGGAGATGAAAATCATCTGCGGCTGCTGGCGGTGCAGCGCGGGCAGCCAGTGGTCGAGCACCAGCTGGCGCACGGCGTCGCCTTTCGAGCGGGCCGGCACGGGCACGTTGACGCGCGTGTCCGTATACGATTCCACGTCGCTGTACGGATAAAACGGGTGCTGGAAGAAGCTCACCATCAGGATGCGCGGATCATTTGCCACGGACTCGGCCGTGCCATTGCCATGGTGCACGTCGAAGTCGACGATGGCGACCCGTTCGAGCCCGCGCACGTCGAGCGCATGCTTGGCGGCGATGGCGACATTATTGAACAGGCAAAAACCCATCGGTTCGCTGGGCCGCGCATGGTGGCCGGGCGGGCGGATCGCGCAAAAGGCATTGCTGATCTCGCCATCGATGACGGCGTCCGTGGCTGCCACGGCCGAGCCGGCGGCGGCCAGCGCCGCCTCGTAGCTGTGCGCGTTGAGCAGGGTGTCGCCGTCGAGCGGATAATAGTCGCCCTCCTGCGGCACATTGTCGCGCACGAGGCCGATGGCCGTGGCGCTGTGGTTGCGCTCGATATCGGACAATTGCGCACGCACGCCGTCGCGGTGCTCGACCAGGTCGCTGATGTGCGCGAGTATCAATTGGTCATTGATGGCCTGCAAGCGGGCTGGCGATTCTGGGTGCCAGTCGCCCATTTCATGGCGCTGGCAATCGGGATGGGTATAAATGGCTGTGCTCATGCGCTGTACTGGTTACCTCTGTCTCTGTCCATTCTCCGGGAACACTGCATGGCATTCCTGTTCGCCCTGCGCGTTCTCGCATAAAATCACTGGCCGGTCTGTGCCGCTACTGCACTAATCTACCACGTGCACGGCACGGGCGGGCGGCACGGCTTGACCTGGCCAAAGCGATTGTAAATTAAATAATCCGTCTTACTGTGATAGAAATAGCATGTTTTCGAAAATACACCAGGCCGCACAGCAGATCGGCGAAGTTCTCGTCGGCAAACACTTGCAGATCCGCCAGACCCTCGCCTGCGTGCTGGCCGGCGGCCACCTGCTGATCGAAGATGTGCCCGGCGTAGGCAAGACGACTTTGGCCCACGCGCTGGCCATCTCGCTGGGACTGCAATGGAAGCGCCAGCAATTCACGAGCGACCTGCTGCCCGCCGACGTGGCCGGCATGAGCGTATATGACCGGGGCAGTGGCAGCTTCGTGTTTCATCCTGGTCCCCTGTTCACGCAAGTGCTGCTGGCAGACGAGATCAACCGCGCCACGCCGAAGACGCAATCGGGCTTGCTCGAAGCGATGGAAGAGCGGCAAGTGACGCTCGACGGCGTCACGCATGCGCTGCCGCAGCCGTTTTTCGTCATCGCCACGCAGAACTGCGCGCACCAGCTGGGCACCTTCCCCTTGCCCGAATCGCAGCTCGACCGCTTTCTCATGTGCGTGACCCTCGGCTATCCCGATGCGGCTGCGGAACGGGCGCTGCTGCTGGGCGCCGACCGCCGCGTCATGCTGCAAACCTTGCCGGCAGTCATGAACGCGGAAGAATTGCTGCAGGCGCAAGCGGGCCTGCGCGCCATCCACGCGTCAGTCGCCGTCGTCGACTATGTGCTGGCCCTCGTGCATGCCACGCGCGCGCCAGGCGTGTTTGCCGATGGCCTGAGCCCGCGCGCCGCGCTGGCCCTGCTGCAGGCGGCGCGCGCCTGGGCCGCGTTGGCCGGACGCGACCACGTCACGCCCGACGATGTGCAAGCCGTGCTGTTGCCCGTCTGCGCCCACCGTCTGCATGCGGCGCAAGGAGCGACGGATAGCCGCAGCCTGCTGCAGCACATGCTGTTGAGTATTCCCGTCTGACCGGCATGCGCTGGCGCACTATCCAATGGCTGCCGCCGCGCCCCTGGCTGGGCGCGCAGCGCGTGCACATCCGTCCCTCGGGCGCGGGCTTGGCGTTTGCCGCGCTGCTGCTGGCGCTGTGGATCGCCGCCGTCAATTACCGTCTGGGCCTGGGCTATGCGCTCACGTATTTCGCGGCCGCCTGCGCCATTACCGACATGCTGTTTGCCAGCCGCAACCTGGCGGGCCTGGCGCTGGCCGCCACGCCGGGCAAGCCCGTGTTCGCGGGCAGTCACGCCACGTTCATCTTGCGCCTGATCAACCGCAGCGCGCGCCCGCGCCATGCGATCCACGTGGCCATCAGCGGTTCGGCGGCAGCGCCCGGCCTGGCCGACATCGCCGCCCACGGTGAAACGGCCGTCAACATCGTCGTGGCCGCGCCGCAGCGGGGATGGCTGATTGCCCCGGCCGTGCGCCTGTCCGGCAGTTTTCCGCTCGGTCTGTTCCTTGCCTGGTGCCATTGGCAGCCCGAAGCGCGCGTGCTCGTGTATCCGCAGCCCGAACACAATGCGCCGGCGCTGCCCTTGCCTGTCGGTACGGTACGGCAAGCACAGAGGCCAGGCTCGCCAGATTCGCCGGACTTGCCCGATGGCGCGCTGGAACTGGCCGGCGTGCGCGCCTACCAGCCCGGCGATCCCTTGCACCGCCTGGCCTGGCGCCAGATCGCCCGCCAAGATGGCGAGCATGTCTTCAGCAAGCAATTCCAGCCTGCCGCCGACACGCCAAAGGACGCAACCCACGGCAGCGTCATGCTCGAGCATGCCGCCCTGCACGCGCTGGCGCCGGAAGCGCGTTTGTCGCGCCTGGCCGCCTGGGTGCTGCAGGCGGAACGCACGGGCCTCCCATATGGCTTGCGCCTGGGCCCGCTGACTGTCGCGCCGGCCCTGGGCGCCAGCCACCGCGACGCCTGCCTGCGCGCGCTGGCCCTGCACGGTTCACCGCACGATTTGCCGCCAGCGCAGGCGACGCTATGAAAGCCTGGCTGAGCAACTTGCCTCGCGACAAGGCCGACATCGTGCTGCTGTTGCTGGCCGCCGCCATGGTGCTCGCGCCGCATGTGCTGCACCTGCCCCCGTGGCTGTCGGCCGCCGCTGCCTCCCTCCTGCTGTGGCGCGCCGTCATCACCATACGGGGCAGCCGCCAGCCGCAGCTGGTCCTGCTCGCGCCGCTGGCCTTGCTGGGCATCGCCGGCGTCTACGCCAGCTATGGCACCCTGCTGGGACGCGATCCCGGCGTGGCCATGCTGGCCCTGCTGCTGGCCTTGAAATCGCTGGAAATGCATGGCCGGCGCGACATCTTCGTCTTCGTCTTCCTCAGTTTTTTCCTCCTGCTGGCGAACTTCTTCCATGCGCAAGACATCCTCAGCGCCGCCTGGATGCTGGCCACCGTCATCGTCCTGCTGGCCGGCCTGCTGTCGGCCCAGTACGGCGCCGTGCAGCCGCGCCTGGCGCAACGGTTAAATTTGCTGGGACGCATGCTGGCGCTGGCCATCCCCCTGTCGGCCCTGATGTTTCTTGCCCTGCCGCGCGTGGACGGCCCCCTGTGGGGTACGGCACCGGACGGCGCGCAGGCGCGCACGGGCTTGTCCGACAGCATGCAGCCGGGCGCCATCGCCTCGCTGGCCCTGTCAAGCGAACCCGTCTTCACGGCCAGATTTTCCACACCGCTCCCGCCGCAAGACCAGCTGTATTGGCGCGGTGTCGTGCTGGGCGACTTCGACGGCGCCACCTGGACGCGGCGGGGCGCAAAGGGGCGCGCGCCTGCCAGCGACAGCCGGATAGACATCGCGCTGGAAGGCCAGCCCAGCCGCTATGAAGTCAGCTTGCAAGCGAGCGGCCAGCGGCGCATCTTCGCGCTCGATGTGCCGCGCAGCATCGAACGCCTGCCCGGCAACCCGTACGTCGTGTCGTCCGCGCTGGAAGTGCTGACCATACAGCCTATTACTTCGACCGTGCGTTACCGCGTCAGTTCCCAGCTCCGCTACCGGCTGCAGGCAAACCTGTCGCCAGAACAGCAGCAGTCATGGCTGGCCTTGCCCGCTGGCAGCAACCCGCGCAGCGTGGCCTGGGCCCGTGCCCTGCGCGGCCATGGCGCGCAGGCGCTGGCGCCGGCCAACGCCATTGCCGCCGTGCTCGGGCACTTCCGCCGCGCGCCGTTCCGCTACACCCTGCAGCCGCCGCTGCTGGGCAAGCAGGGCGTCGACGACTTCCTGTTTGGCACGCAGGCGGGCTTTTGCGAACATTACGCGGGCAGCTTTGTCGTGCTGATGCGCGCCATGGGCATCCCCGCGCGCGTCGTCACCGGTTACCAGGGCGGCTTGCGCAACGGTACGGACAACAGCCTGGCCGTGCGCCAGTCCGACGCCCATGCCTGGAGCGAAGTGTGGCTGGCGGGCCGGGGCTGGGTGCGCATCGATCCCACCAGCGCCGTCGCGCCCCTGCGCACGCAGCGCAACCTCGATGCCGCCATGCCGCCAGCCCCGTCGCCGCTGACGGCGTGGCGCGCCCTGGCCGGTCTCGATGGCGGCGCGCCGGGGGCGGTTGCCGCGTGGCGCCAGCAATGGCAACAGGCCGAGCACGCCTGGAGCAGCTGGGTGCTCGACACCACGCCGCAGCGCCAGCGCGCCATGCTCGATGGCTTGAAAAACCTGCCGGCGAAAAAGCTGGCACTCGCGTGCGCCGTGCTGGCCCTGCTGTCCGCCGTGGCAGGCGCACTGGTCTGGTGGCGGCAGGCGCGGCAAGGAGATCCGCTCGACGCCCTGTACGCGCAGTTTTGCCGCCAGCAGGCGCGGCGCGGCTACAGCCGTGCGCCGCATGAAGGCCCGCACGGTTATGCTGCCCGGTTGGCATCGGGCAAGACTACGCCCGAGATGCATGCCGCCATCGCACAGTTTCTGGCAATCTATGCCGCGATGAAGTATGGTAATGCCAGCCCAGACGAACAACTCCGCGCGCGGCGCCACTTGCGCCGCCTGTTAACCCAATGCCGATGAGACGCTCCTTGTTACCGATCAAATACCCCGCCCTGTCCCTGCTCCTCTCCCTCCCCCTGTGCCTGGCCACCGCGCACGCCGGCGAAAACAGCAATATTTCCGCTGCCGACCGCGCCCGCGCCGTGCGCGCGGCCAAGGCGCCGCTCGCCAAGGCAGCAGCAAAAAAGGCACCGGCGAAATTCGACTTCGAAGGCGAATTTGTCGACTATGCCAACTGGAAAGAAGTCCGCGCCTTCCTCGACGACATGTCCGCCAAACACGGCTTTGACCGCGCCGAACTCAACACCCTGATCGGCAAGGTCCGCTATGTCGAGTCGACCGTGCAACTGATGAAGCCCGCGCCGCCCGGCAAGCCGAAGAACTGGCAAGCGTACAGCGCCCGCTTCATCGAGCCGGTGCGCATCAATGCGGGCGTGAAATTCTGGGAAGAGAATGCGGAAGCGCTGGCACGCGCCGAACGCGAATATGGCGTGCCGGCCGAGATCATCGTCGGCATCATCGGCGTGGAAACTGTATATGGACGAAACACGGGCCGTTTCCGCGTGCTCGACGCGCTGACGACCCTGGCATTTTCCTATCCGGAAAGCCCGACCCGCGCCGCGCGCATGGAATTTTTCAAGGGAGAGCTGGAAAACGCGCTGCTGTACGCGCGCAAGGATGGCATCGATCCCTTGACCCTGCTCGGCTCGTATGCGGGCGCCATCGGCCTGCCACAGTTCATGCCGAGCAGCATCATGAAATATGCGGTGGATTTCGATGGCGATAGCCACATCGACCTGCGCAATTCCACATCCGACGCCATCGGCAGCGTCGCGCACTTCCTCGTCGAGCACGGCTGGCGCCGCGATGACCCGGCCGTCAGCACCTATCCCGTCACCGTCTCGGCCAGCCGCGCGTGGGAAAAATTCATCGGCCAGGGCTTGCAAGCGAAGTACCGGCTGGGAGAATTACAGGAAGCCGGCGTGACAGCCGCCCCGTCCACGCCTCAGAACATGTTGTTCGGCCTGATCGACTTGCAAAATGGTTCCGAAGCAACTGAGTATCACTTGGCAACCAATAACTTCTTTGCTATAACTCAGTACAACAGAAGTTATTTTTATGCCATGTCCGTGATTGATTTGGGCAAAGCCATCAGTCAAGTGCGCGCACGCTAACCGAAAGTCAGTGTAAAGTTATAATATTACTTGTAAGAAAGCGTAAGGGATATTGAATCGACCAGCAAACAGGTCTATGGTAGGGCCGATAACATGTGCCAGCCTCGCTCGCCAGCCTTTGTGCGGCACGGAATGCAGTAATGGTTTTATACTTAACTTTTGTCAAAGTACAATTTTTGTTCTATCATAGAGCATAATAAAGAATAAATAGGTGTTGCAGCTAGACAACACCTATTCTGTACCACGCAAGATTACCGGGCTTTCCAGCCTGAAACTGAATCCTGTTGTACAATTGTGTATATATCATGAAAAACTGTATCCCGGATCGTACCGTGTGTGAATTCGTTCCTTTTAGTAAAGAATGAACATGAACGCAGCAAGAGCGAGCTCCGAGTGTTTTTTACTTTGCAGTGCAACTACAGAAGGAACAATAACATCATGACAAACCAAGTCGGCATTGATATGAACAGCGATTCGGACTCCGACGATCTGCTTCAGTACAACCCAAACAGACTGCTCGATACCCTGATCGAAAACCTGCGCCTGAAAAACGACGCAGCCTTGTCCCGCGCGCTGGAAGTGGCGCCACCGGTCATCAGCAAAATCCGCCACCACCGCCTGCCGGTCGGCGCATCGCTGCTGATCCGCATGCACGAAGTCAGCGACCTGAGCATCCGCGACCTGCGTTACCTGATGGGTGACCGTCGTAACAAATTCCGTATCAGCGACAAACAATTCAAGCCAAAAGAAGGCGAAACGCCACAAGGCTGATCCTGCCAGTTTTGCAGGTTTTCCCTCCCCGCCATGGGGAGGGGGTATTTCCAGCAGTTCTCAGGCCGTTCTGGCCGACATTAAAACAATCAAGCAGGAAACACGCCGGTCGAGAGATAGCGGTCGCCGCGGTCGCACACGACGAACACGATCGTCGCGTTTTCCACCGTCTGTGAAATGCGCAGCGCAATTTCGCAGGCGCCGGCTGCCGAGATGCCGCAGAACAAACCCTCTTCCGCCGCCAGGCTGCGCGCCATGCGCTCGGCCACGCCCTGGCTCACGTATTCCACCTGGTCCACGCGCGACTTGTCGTAGATTTTCGGCAAGTACGCTTCCGGCCACTTGCGGATGCCGGGAATCTGCGAACCTTCCTCGGGCTGGGCGCCGATGATCTGGATCGCGGGATTCTGTTCCTTCAAGTAGCGCGACACACCCATGATGGTGCCCGTCGTGCCCATGGCGCTGACGAAATGCGTGACCCGGCCTTCCGTGTCGCGCCAGATTTCCGGGCCCGTGCTTTCATAGTGGGCGCGCGAATTGTCTTCGTTGGCGAACTGGTCAAGGATCACGCCGCGGCCATCCTTCTGCATCTGTTCGGCCAGGTCGCGCGCATATTCCATGCCGCCCGTCCTCGGCGTCAATAAGATATCGGCGCCGTAGGCGGCCATGCTCTGGCGGCGCTCCACGCTCAGGTTGTCGGGCATCAAGAGCAGCATCTTGTAGCCGCGCAAGGCAGCGGCCATGGCCAGCGCGATGCCCGTATTGCCGCTGGTCGCCTCGATCAGGGTATCGCCAGGCTTGATGACGCCGCGCTCTTCAGCGCGCTTGAGCATGGACATGGCCGCGCGATCCTTCACGGAACCTGCCGGATTATTGCCCTCCAGCTTGCCCAGGATGACGTTGTTGCGCGCAAGCGCATCGGCGCCCGGCAAGCGCGTCAGCTGCACCAGCGGGGTATTGCCTATCGTATCTTCAAGTGTCTTGTAAGCCATCGTGTCTGTTTGAGTGGAGTCAACAAAGACCCATTCTAATATGAGATGCTGGCCCGCGTATCGCTGATCGGTGGCCGCATTGGGGCCCGTTTACGCGTCCGGCTGCGCCGCCACCGGCCGCATGGCGCCTGCTGCGCTGCCATTTCCGGGCGTGCACAAGGGATATTGCGGCAGGCGCGCGCCGCATGCGCTAGACTCGTCACTATTAGTTATTTTTGTTATTTGCTTATTCAGTCTCCGAACGGACTCGCCATGGCCAGCAGCACACCCGAATTCATTCCCGAAACGACGCAGGACGATCCCGTCCAGTTCCCCACGCTCGACTTGCACGGCCGCAGCCACCAGATTTCGCCCGTCTTCAATGCGCTCGAACTGCAGCGCTTGCAGCGCTATGGCACGCGCCATCACTTTGCCGATGGCGCGACGCTGTTCGAGGCGGGCAGCAGCAGCTTCGGCATGCTGGTCATACTGTCCGGACGGGTCTGCATCAAGCGCCATGAAGTGCTGGGACAGGCATCGGTGCTGCGCGAAGTGGACGTTGGTCACTTCATTGCCGAGGTGGCGCAATTGTCGGGCCGCCCCACCCTCGTCAACGGCAGCGCCGTCGGTGACGTGGAATTGCTCGACATCAGTTCGGAATCCCTGCGCGCACTGATCGTCGCGGAAGCGGAAATGGGCGAACGCATCGTGCGCGCCCTGATCCTGCGCCGCGTGGCGCTGATCGAGTCGAATTCAGGCGGCCCCGTGCTGGTGGGACCGCGCGGCAATGGCAATCTGTTTCACCTGCAAAGTTTTCTGTCGAGCAATGGCCACCCGCACACGGTGCTCGATCCAGCCACGGATGCGGCCGCCGCCGCGCTGGCCGAGCGCTACCAGCCCACGCCGCAGGAATGGCCGCTGGTCGTCTGCCCTGACGGCAAGATCATGAAAAATCCCGGCAATGCGGAACTGGGACGCTGCCTGGGCATGCTGCCCGATTTGTCCGGCGACAAGATCTTCGACGTGCTGGTGGTGGGCGCCGGACCTGCCGGCCTGGCCACGGCCGTGTATGCGGCCTCCGAAGGGCTATCGGTCCTGGCGCTCGAGCAGCGCGCGTACGGCGGTCAGGCGGGTGCCAGCGCGCGCATCGAAAACTACCTGGGTTTTCCCACCGGCATCTCCGGCCGCGCGCTGGCGGGACGCGCCTACGTGCAGGCGCAAAAGTTCGGCGTCGAGATCGCCACGCCGGCCAGCGCCGCCAACTTGCTGTGCGACACCTGGCCCCTGCGCGTCAATCTGTGCGACGGCACGCAGGTGCGCGCTCGCACCGTGGTGCTGTCGTGCGGCGCGCGCTATCGCCGCCCCTCGCTGGCCAACCTGAAAACGTATGAGGGACGGGGCGTGTATTACTGGGCCTCGCCCATCGAAGCCAAGCTGTGCCGGCAGGAAGAGATCATCCTCGTCGGCGGCGGCAATTCGGCCGGCCAGGCGGCCGTGTTTCTCTCCGGCCACGCCGCCAAAGTCCACATGGTGATCCGCGGCGAAGGTCTGGCGGCCAGCATGTCGAGCTATCTGATCGAGCGCATCGCCGCCACGCCCAACATCATCTTGCATACGCACACGGAAATCATCGCCCTCGAAGGCGACGACGATGGCTTGACGGAGGTGCGCTGGCGCAACAACCAGACGGGCGAGGAAGCCGATTGCGCCGTGCGCCGCGTCTTCCTGTTTGTTGGCGCCGATCCGAACACGGACTGGCTGCACGACTGCGCCGTGGCCGTCGACGAACAGGGCTTTATCCGCACGGGCTTCGACGTCACGCGCGCAGAATGCCGCGCCCATGGCCACCCTGTGTATCCACCTGACTTGCCGGACCGGGCCGCGCTGGAAACGAGCGTGCCGGGCGTATTTGCCATCGGCGACGTGCGGGCCGGTTCCACCAAGCGCGTGGCCGCCGCCGTCGGTGAAGGCGCGGCCGTCGTTTCCCAGATTCACGGCTTTCTTGCGCGCCAGCCCGTCGGCTCCTGATCAGCGCAAGGGCATGGGATACGTGGCCACGCTGACATTGCCATCGCGGTCGATGGCCTGGACGCCAAAGAAATAGTTGTCTTTCGACAGCTTCACGCTGGCCTCGGTAACATTGCCCACGGCTTGCGCACCCTGCCACTGGTCGGCCGTCGTGGCGCGCCAGACGATGCGGTAGCCGGCCAGGTCCGGTTCCGTATTCGGCTGCCAGACCAGTGAGGTGGCATTTTCCAGCTGGGCCGTGCGCACCTGCACGCCGGCGGGCGCGGCCGGCGCCAGGGCCAGCGACGCGAGCGCCGCCGCATTCACGCGCGCCACTTTCGCCACGTAGTCATAGTCGACGAATTGCGGCAAGTCGCCGTACTGCACGCCGTTCTCCAGGCGCACATCCTGATGCTGATGGGCAAAATCCTCGTGCGGTTCCGTGAAACGCAGCGCCGCATAGCCTTGCGCGAGAAAGGGCATATGGTCGCCGCCGCGCAGGTAGCGGTCGGCGCGCTGGATGACGTTGACCGTAAAGCCGGGCACATAGCGCTCGCCCACCTGTTTCACATGGCGCGCCAGCTGGCGCGAAATCGAATCGTTTTCGCCGCCCGTCGCCACCAAGGCGCGCACGCCGTCGCTCATCTCCTTCACGGCCGGGATGCCCTCGGCAAACAGGCGCACCTGGCCGCCATCAACCGTGCCGTCTTCCGCGCGCGAACTGCCGATGATGTCGTTATTGAGCATGCCGGCGATGTTGAGATTTTTCAATTTTGCCTGCTGCGCCCAATGGCCGGAACCCAGCAACCCCTGTTCCTCGGCCGCCACGGCCATGAAGACGATGGTGGCGTCGAAGCGGTAGCGCGCCATCGCGCAAGCCATCTCGATCACGGCCGCCGTACCAGATGCGTCATCGTTGGCGCCGGGCGCGTCGCTCTGCGCATCCATCACGTCGGTGGCGCGCGAGTCGTAATGGCCGCTGACGACATAGATGCGTCCGGCCGACTGTGGCTGACTGCCGGGCAAGGTCGCGACCACGTTGACGATTTCCGTCGGCCGCGCAATGCGCTTTGACACGGGCGCGATATGACTGTCGAACGCCACCTGCAACCGTCCGCCCGCCTGCGCGCCACAGCGCTCGAGCTCGGCCTTGATCCAGCGCCTGGCCGCGCCGATGCCGCGCGTGTCGGACACGGTATCGGACATCGTGTGGCGCGTCTGGAAGCCCACGAGCTTGCGCACATGTGCCTCGATGCGCTGTGGCGAAATGTCGGCCACCACCAGCCGTATCTGCTGCTGGGCCGGTTCGGCGCCCGGCGCCGCCGCCGCGCCCGCCGACAGCAGGGCTGCCGTCATTGCCGTCAAAATCCTTACCATGCGTGCATCCCCCCGATGATTGATCAAGCTGGCCATTCTCGCATTTTTGACGACGGGCAAGGATGTTCCTGGATGAAATTCGTGCGTTATAGAAACTGCTACAATCGGCTGTTGCCCCGCTCACGAAAGACACCGCATGCGCCTGACCACCCTTCACTCCGCACGCCGCAGCCTGCGCGCGGTCCGCTGACGGTGCGCCGCATGCTCGTCAAATTGCTGCTGCTGGCCACCTTGTTTGCCATGCTCAGCATCGCCGCCCTGTACAGCTACGGGCGCTTCGCCGAACGCTCGCTGGGGGCGCCGGGCACGGCCTTGCCCGTGGCGATCGATACCACCCTGCTCGACCGCGTGCTGGCGCCACAGCTGGCGCAACGCCCGGGCCACAGCGGCACGGCCCTGATCGACGACAATCTGGAAGCGTTCGCCCTGCGCGCCCTGAGCGCGCGCGAAGCGGGCCGCAGTCTCGACCTGCAATACTACATCTGGCATAACGACGTCACGGGACGCCTGCTGGTGCGCGAACTGCTGCGCGCGGCCGACCGCGGCGTGCGCGTGCGCGTATTGCTCGACGATATCAACGCACGGGGCCAGGACGCGGCCATCCTCGCGCTCGACAGCCATCCGCTGATCGATGTGCGCATCTTCAATCCGGGCCGCAACCGCGACGGCATCTGGATGCGCGCCGTGGAAATGGCCTTGCGCGCCGTCAGCCTGAACCGGCGCATGCACAACAAGGCCTGGATCGTCGACGGCAGGGTCGCCCTCGTCGGCGGGCGCAATATCGGCGATGAATACTTCGATGCCGCCGAACAAGTCAATTTCCAGGATGCCGACTTGCTGCTGGTGGGGCCCGCCGTGCAACAGACGAGCGACATCTTCGACCGCTTCTGGAACAGCCGCGCCGTCATCCCCATCGGCGCCTTGCACGAGGGCAAGGACGCGGGTGCGGCTGAACTGCAGGCTGTGCGCGCCCGCCTCGACGCGCTCACGGGCGAACTGGGCGCTTCTCCCTACCTGCGCCAGCTGACCGATGCGGGCCAGCTGCAGGCCCACCTCGATGGCCGCGTGCGCCTGCACTGGAGTACCCAAGTGCAAGTATTGTCGGACCCGCCGGAAAAAGCCGCGCCCATCGCCAGTTTGCAGCGCAGCGAGCACTGGCTCATGCACAGCTTGCTGCCCCTGCTGACGGACGCGCGCGAGGAAGCGCTGCTGACCTCACCCTATTTTGTGCCCGGCGCGGAGCTGACGCAGACCCTGGCCGACAAGGTCGCGGCCGGCGTCAAGGTCCAGGTACTGACCAACTCGCTGGCCGCCACCGACGTGGCCCTCGTCCATGCGGGCTATGCGCGCTACCGCCAGATGCTGCTGGGCGGCGGCGTCGACCTGTTTGAATTGAAGACCCAGCACCGCAAGCGCATCAGCCTGATGGGCTCGAGCCGCGCCAGCCTGCACACCAAGGCCGTGGTGGTGGACGGCCAGCGGGGCTTCGTCGGCTCCTTCAACCTCGACCCGCGCTCGGCCCAGCTGAACACGGAAATGGGCGTGCTGTTCGACGATGCCGCGCTGGCGGCGGACATGCGCACGCTGTTCCTCCACTCGACCGCGAGCGACACCAGCTACCGTTTATTCCTCGACAACGGCTCCCTGCGCTGGTCCGACGCCACCGAACAACCCGCCAAAGTGTGGACGCAGGATCCGGAAACGGGCTTCTGGCGCCGCATGCTGGTGGCCGTGATGCGCTGGCTGCCGATCGAGTCGCAGCTGTAGCCACATAAAAAAAACCCCGCGCGGCCGGTACCACGCGGGGTTTTCTTCTCGTGCTGCGCGGCACCACCACGCAACACGCCTTACAGCAACACGCTTACTTTTTCTCAGCTTCTGCCTTCTTCGCATCGGCCGCAGCCAGCTTGGCTTCCTTCTTCGCAGCCGCTTCCGCAGCCTTGGCTTCTTTCTTGGCGGCAGCAGCCGCCTTCTTCTCGGCAGCAGCTTCCTTCTTCATTTCAGCAGCCGTTTTCACGGGAGCGGCATCGGCGGCGGCTGGCGCAGTGGCGGCGGCAGGGACGACCTTGGCTGCGGCTGCTTCTTTTTTCGCGGCGGCAGCGGCGGCCTTGGCTTCTTTCTTCGCAGCAGCAGCTTCTTTCTTCGTTTCAGCGGCTGTCTTGGCTGGTGCCGCAGCGGTGTCGGTCGCAGCAGCTGGCTTCGGTGCGGCTTCTTTCGCTGCAACTTCCTTCACAGCAGCGTCCTTTTTTGCCGGGGCAGCTTTCGCCGCCGGAGCGGGCGCCGCTGGCGCGCCGGACATGGACTGGCCATTCACCTGCAAGCCCGCTTCCGACAGCTTCACGGAACTTTTCGGGCCGATGCCCTTCACGCGGCTTTCGAAATCGGCCCAATCCTTGAAGGCGCCGCCCTTGGCACGTTCATCGATGATGGCTTTCGACGTGACGGGGCCGATGCCCTTGACGCTGTCGAGTGCCGCCTGGTCCGCCTTGTTGACATCAACCTGGGCAAAGGCAAAGCCCATCGTCGCAATCAAGGTGGCGATGGCCAGCAGTATTTTTTTGAACATGGGTATCTCTCCGTGGTGTGGTTTCAAGATGACTCGAACGCAAGGGAAGAGCAGCGCCTTAACGGCTTTAACGGCTGTGGCGTGATACGGTTGACAAGACTGGACAGCGGAAGGAGGGGAAAACCTGCGCCAGATCAAACGGCTGGCGCAGGCAAGATGCGGATTAAAGCAACATAGTTATTGCGGGAACAGCTCGTCGCGGGTGACGGTGGCCGTGCCCAGCTTGCCGACAACGATGCCGCCGGCCCGGTTGGCCGTGCGCACGGCCTCGCCCAGGCCCATGCCGGCGCCCAGCATGGCCGCCATGGTGGCGATCACCGTGTCGCCGGCGCCCGAGACGTCGAACACTTCGCGCGCATCGGTCGGCATGTGCAGCACCTCATCGGCCGTGTACAAGCTCATGCCTTCTTCGGAACGGGTCAGCAGCAAGGCGTCCAGGCCCAGCTGCGCGCGCATCTGCTGCGCGCGTTCCGTCAATTGCTCTTCCGTGCTCCAGTTGCCGATCACGCGGCGCAGTTCCGACTTATTCGGAGTGAGCACTGACGCTCCTGTATAGCGGCTGAAATCATCACCTTTCGGGTCGACCATGACGATCTTGCCGGCCGCACGTGCCGCCTTGATCATCTCGGCCACGTTCACCAGGCTGCCCTTGGCGTAGTCCGACAGGATCACCACATCGTAGTGCGGCAAGAGAGCATTGAACTGCGCCAGCTTGTCGCGCAGCACCGTATCGCTGGGCGCATCCTCGAAATCAATGCGCAGCATCTGCTGCTGGCGGCCGATCACGCGCAGCTTGATGATGGTGGAAATGGCCGCATCGCGCTGCAGATAGCTGTGGATGCCGCCGCCCTCGAGCAGGCGTTCGACCTGGCTGCCGGCCTCGTCGTCGCCGACCACGCCCAGCAAGCTCGTCTTCGCTCCCAGCGCGGCCGCGTTGCGCGCCACGTTGGCAGCACCGCCCAGGCGCTCTTCGCGCTTCTCGATGCGCACGATGGGCACGGGCGCTTCCGGCGAAATACGGCTGACATCGCCGAACCAGTAGCGATCCAGCATCACGTCGCCCACCACCAGCAGGCGTACCTGGGCCAATGCGGCCGGCGCCGTCAAGGCGACCACCTCTTGGGCGCTCATGCGCGCGTCAGGATCGAGCGACCGATCCCGTGGTATTCGATGCCGTTCTCGGCCATGACGGCCGGCTCGAACAGGTTGCGCCCGTCAAAGATCACGGCCTGCTTCAGGCGCGCCTTGACCTGCTCGAAGTCGGGGCTGCGGAAGGCTTTCCATTCGGTCACGATGACCAGCGCATCGGCATCCTGCAGCGCATCCTTCGAACTGTCGGCAAAACGTACCTTCGCCAACTGCTCCGGCGTCAAGTCCAGCTGCAGCACGCGGCGCGCCTCGGCCATGGCGACGGGGTCGTACACGGCCACGGTGGCGCCGCGCGCCAGCAAGTCGGCCAGCAGCACACGGGCCGACGCTTCGCGCATGTCGTCCGTATTCGGCTTGAAGGCCAGGCCCCACACGGCGAAATGCCGGCCCGTCAGGTCGGCGCCGAAGCGAGTGACCACTTTGCGTCCCAGCACCTGCTTCTGCTGGTCGTTGACGGCTTCGACGGCGCGCAGGATCAGCAATTCCTGGCCGTGGCCGCGCGCCGTGCGCTCGAGCGCCTGCACGTCTTTCGGGAAGCACGAACCGCCATAGCCGCAGCCGGCGTACAGGAAGCTGTAGCCGATGCGCGGGTCGGAGCCGATGCCGTGGCGCACGGCTTCGATGTCGACGCCCACCTTGTCGGCCAGGTTCGCCAGTTCATTCATGAACGAGATGCGCGTGGCCAGCATGGCGTTGGCCGCATACTTCGTGAATTCGGCCGAGCGCACGTCCATCCAGTAAGTGCGTTCGTGGTTGCGGTTGAACGGCGCGTACAGGCTTTTCAGCAATTCGCGCGCGCGCTCGCCTTCCGGCGTGGCGTCGACGCCGATGACGATGCGGTCGGGGCGCATGAAGTCTTCGACGGCCGCGCCTTCCTTGAGGAATTCAGGGTTCGACGCGACCGAGAACGTGGCGGCCACGCCGCGCGCATCGAGTTCGCCCTGGATGGCGGCGCGTACTTTTTCGGCCGTACCGACGGGCACGGTCGACTTGTCGACGATGACCTTGAAGTCCGTCATGTACTTGCCGATGCCGCGCGCGGCGGCCAGCACGTATTGCAGGTCAGCCGAGCCGTCTTCGTCAGGCGGCGTGCCGACGGCGATGAATTGCATCACGCCGTGTGCGGCCGCCGCTTCAATGTCGGTGGAAAAGGTCATGCGCCCGGCGGCGCGGTTGCGTGCCACGACTTCTTCCAGGCCCGGTTCATGGATGGGAATGCCGCCGCTGTTGAGCAAGGCGACCTTTTGTGCGTCCAGGTCGAGGCAAAAGACGTCGTTGCCCAGCTCCGCCAGGCAGGCGCCGGTCACGAGGCCAACATAGCCGGTGCCGATAATAGTGATTTTCATGGATGTACCGTATGGATAAAAAGCAGGTCTTACATAGAAGTACACGCCACATTGCTCAGGGCAAGGTGACGTGTACGAATCAGTTCATGACATTGAGTTCTTCGGTGCGGCGCGGTGGATAGGTTTCCCACTTGTTGCAGCCAGGGCAGTGCCAGTAGAACTGGCGCGCCTTGAAGCCGCAGTGGCTGCACTGGTAGCGGGCCAGCTTCTGCGTGTAGCCGTGCACGAGGTTTTTCACCATCGACAGCTCGGACCAGATCGCGGCCGGCGCATCCATCATGCGCGCTTCCAGCAGTTTATCGAGGCCCAGCAGGGTCGGCGTGCGGCGCAGCTCGGCGCTGACCAGCTGCTTCGCCGCTTCCACGCCGTCGAGCTCGATGACGGCCTTGAAGACGACTTCGATCAGGTCGATCGACGACGCCTCTTCCAGGTAGGAGCGCAGCAGGTTGACGCCTTCCTGTGGACGGCCCAGCTTGGTGTAGCCATCCATCAGGCGCTGCGCCACCAGGGCCACGTGCGGCACGCTTTGCTGCTCCACGCGGCGCCAGGTGGTCAGCGCGCCTTCCACGTCGCCGCGCGCCAGCAGCACGTCGCCCGTCAGGATGGTGGCGCGCACGCTCTTGCGGTCCGTCTGCAGGGCTTTTTCCAGCAGCGGCATGGCGTCGTCCGGCTTCATGTGCACGAGGGCGTCATGCGCCAGTTCGCAATAGAACTGGGCGATTTCTTTCTGGCGCGCACCGGCGCCCGATTCCTGCAAGCCCACGGCCGCTTCGATGGCGCGTGGCCATTCCTTTTCGCGCTGATAGATTTCCAGCAGCGCGCGGCGTGCCTGGGCCGCATATTGCGTGTCGATCAGGCTGTTGAAGGTTTCTTCGGCGCGGTCCAGCAAGCCTGCTTTCAGGTAATCCATGCCCAGCTCATAGGCGGCATGGCCCTGCTGTTCCAGCGGCAGGTCCGGGCGCGCCAGCAAGTTCTGGTGCACGCGAATCGCGCGCTCCGTTTCGCCGCGGCGGCGGAACAGGTTGCCCAGCGCGAAGTGCATATCGGCCGATTCCGGGTCCAGCTTGACGACTTCGATGAAGGCGTCGATGGCCTTGTCATGCTGCTCATTAAGCAGGAAATTCAAGCCCTTGAAATAATTGCGCGGCAGGCTGCGCGATTCGGACACCAGTTGATGAATGTCCACACGCGCGGCAATCCAGCCCAGCGCGAAAAACATCGGGATACCCAAGAGCCACCAGAGTTCAAAATCCATGCGATTGTTTTTATTCGAGTAAGAGAGATAGGAGCGACGGCGGCGCTTACTGCGCGCTCACGCTGTCCGGTTGCGGCTGGACATTGCTGGCCACGCCAACGGTCTGCAGCGCGGCAATGGTGGTTTTTTGCTTGGTCGCTTCGCGGCGGTGACGGAACACGGTCGGCGTCAGGGCCAGTACGCCCAGGCTCGCGCCAGCGACAAAAAAGCCCAGCAGCATCAGGACCAGGGGGCCGCGAATTTCATAATTGAGGAAAACATGCAGGTCGACAACCTGCGCATTCTTCAGCGCAAAACTGAAGAACAGGACGAAAAGAACACAGCCAACGATGGTGGAGATGATTTTCATCGATAGGTCCAGAAAGAACAAAAAAATGCCCGTGCCACATGGCACAAACGTAGAGTGCTGATCAAACCGTAGCGAGCGGCAGTGATTTGTGGCCGAGAAGCGCAACCGTACTGAAGTACGGTGAGCATCGCCGGCCGCAAAGCGCGCCGCGCAGCAGGTTTGAGCAGTGCTCTACAGCATATTAACAAAAAAAAGCGGCATCCAAGGACGCCGCTCTTTATGTCGCCTTCCAGCAGACGATTAATCCTCGATGATCGGTTGCCCGACCATCGCGTCCACGCGCTCGCGCAACTGTTTGCCCGGTTTGAAGTGGGGTACCCGTTTTTCGGGAACCATCACCTTGTCGCCGGATTTCGGGTTGCGGCCGATGCGCGGGGGCCTGCTGTTCAGGGCAAAACTGCCAAAACCGCGGATCTCGATACGCTGACCAGTCGCCAGGGCGTTGGTCATCGCATCGAGAATGGTCTTGACGGCATACTCCGCATCTTTCGCCACCAGCTGAGAATAACGCTCAGCGAGGCGGTTGATCAGCTCGGACTTTGTCATCTGCCGTATCCGCAGTCTTAGTTCTTGTTATCGAACTTAGCTTTCAACAAGGCGCCCAGGCTGGTGGTGCCCGAAGCTGCATTGTTGTCGGTAGCTGCCATCTTCTGCATTGCTTCCTGGGTTTCAACGTTGTCTTTCGCTTTGATCGACAGTTGGATACCACGGGCTTTGCGGTCGATGTTCAGTACCATAGCTTCGACGGTGTCGCCGACTTTCAGGTGCGTACCAGCATCTTCAACGCGGTCGCGCGAGATTTCGGAAGCGCGCAGGTAGCCTTCAACTTCTTCGGACAGTTGGATCACGGCGCCTTTAGGCTCAACCGATTTAACGGTACCGGTTACCAGCGAGCCTTTGTCGTTCATGGCTGCGAAGTTGTTGAATGGGTCACCTTCCAGTTGCTTGACGCCCAGGGAAACGCGCTCGCGCTCAACGTCGATGGCCAGAACGATGGCTTCCAGTTCATCACCTTTCTTGAAGCGACGCACGGCTTCTTCGCCGGTTTCGGTCCAGGACAGGTCGGACAGGTGCACCAGACCGTCGATGTTGCCGGCCAGGCCGATGAACACGCCGAAGTCGGTGATCGATTTGATCGCGCCGCGGACTTTATCGCCCTTCTTGTGGGTAACGCCAAAGTCATCCCAAGGGTTGGCTTTGCACTGTTTCATACCCAGCGAGATACGACGACGCTCTTCGTCGATTTCCAGAACCATCACTTCTACTTCGTCGCCCAGTTGGACAACTTTGTTAGGAGCAACGTTTTTGTTCGTCCAGTCCATTTCGGAAACGTGTACCAGACCTTCGATACCCTGTTCCACTTCAACGAACGCGCCGTAGTCGGTCAGGTTCGTTACTTTACCGAACAGACGGGTGCTTTGTGGGTAACGACGGGACAGACCGGTCCAAGGATCGTCGCCCAGTTGTTTCACGCCCAGCGAAACACGGTTTTTCTCTTGATCGTATTTCAGGACTTTGGCGGTGATTTCCTGGCCAACCGTCAGTACTTCCGACGGGTGACGTACACGGCGCCATGCCAGGTCGGTGATGTGCAGCAGGCCATCGATACCGCCCAGATCCACGAACGCGCCGTAGTCGGTGATATTTTTGACGACGCCGGTCACGACCGTGCCTTCTTTCAGCGTTTCCATCAGTTTCTGACGCTCTTCGCCCATCGAAGCTTCGATGACGGCGCGGCGGGACAGAACCACGTTGTTACGCTTGCGATCCAGCTTGATCACTTTGAATTCGAGGGTTTTGCCTTCGAATGGGGTCGTGTCTTTGACAGGACGGGTATCAACCAGCGAGCCCGGCAGGAATGCGCGGATGCCGTTGGTCAACACGGTCAGACCGCCTTTGACTTTACCATTGACGGTACCGACGACGATTTCGCCCGATTCCATCGCTTTTTCCAGAGCCAGCCACGAAGCCAGACGCTTGGCTTTATCGCGCGACAGGATGGTATCGCCGAAACCGTTTTCCAGCGATTCGATCGCCACGGAAACGAAGTCACCAACTTTGACTTCCAGTTCGCCGTGGTCGTTCTTGAATTCTTCGACAGGGATGAATGCTTCGGATTTGAGGCCAGCGTTCACGATCACGAAATTGTGGTCGAGGCGCACGACTTCAGCGGAAATAACTTCGCCGGAGCGCATATCTTGACGCGACAACGATTCCTCGAAGAGCGCAGCAAAACTTTCCATACCGGTAGATTCGTTAGTTGTAACAGTAGACATAGGGTTCACACAGGTTATCCAGCAGAGATCGCACGATGCGACTTAAACTGGGTTAGGTTTTTGACACACCCGGACAGGCCAGGAGCCGTCAACGGGCACCACATAGCACAACAACACGCTATTTTGCTGCGGCGGCATACCATTTCAACACGGTTTCGACGGCAACATCTGCCGTCATTTCCGAGGTATCGAGGACATGCGCCCCTTCCGCGGGGACCAGCGGCGCAATCGCACGGTGAGTATCACGTTCGTCCCGCGCCTGCAAATCCATCAGAAGGTCTTCCATATTAGCAGAAAAACCCTTGTCTATCAATTGCTTGTAGCGCCGTTGCGCGCGCGCCTCGACGCTGGCCGTCAGGAACACCTTCAATTGGGCATGCGGGAAGATCACCGTGCCCATGTCGCGCCCGTCGGCCACCAGGCCCGGCGTCTTGCGAAAGCCCAGCTGCAAGCTGACCAGAGCCTGGCGTACGGTTGGCAACACGGCAATCTTCGACGCCGTATTGCCCACTTCTTCGGCACGGATCTGCTCGGTGACGTTTTCCTGCGCCAGCAGGATCTCGCCATTGGCAAAGTGGCAAGGCAAGTGCTCGGCCAGCTTGGCCAGCGCATGCTCGTCGCGCAAGTCCGTGCCGCGGCGCAGCGCGCTCAAGGCCGTCAGGCGGTACAGCGCGCCCGAATCCAGGTAATGAAAGCCCAGCTTGTCGGCCACGCGGTGCGCCACCGTGCCCTTGCCGGAAGCGGTGGGGCCGTCGATGGCGATGACTGGGATGTGGGAGGTCGGCATAGTATGAGCAATCAATTAAATCAGGGTGTCTTTGGCAATCCCCGCAAACGCGGCGAAATACTCGGGGAAGGTCTTGGCCACGCATTTCGGGTCGTTGATGCGCATGTCGTTGCCGCGGCGCGCGGCGCCATCGAGCGAGGCCAGCGAGAAGCACATGGCCATGCGGTGGTCGTCATAGGTGTCGATGGTGGCGGCGGCGATCTCGGCCGGCGGCGTCACGCGCAGGTAGTCGGCGCCCTCTTCCACTTCGGCACCGAGTTTGCGCAATTCCGTAGCCATGGCGGCCAGGCGGTCCGTTTCCTTCACGCGCCAGCTGGCGATGTTGCGCAAGGTCGAGGTGCCGTCCGCGTACAGGGCCGCCACGGCGATCGTCATGGCCGCGTCGGGAATGTGGTTGAAGTCCATGTCGACGGCTTTCAATACACCGTTCGAGCGTGCCTCGATCCAGTTCTCGCCCATGGTGATGGTCGCGCCCATCTGCTGCAAGGCTTCGACGAAACGCACGTCGCCCTGGATGCTGTCGCGTCCCACGCCTTCCACGCGCACGGGACCGCCGCCGATGGCGCCGGCCGCCAGGAAATACGAGGCCGACGAGGCGTCGCCTTCCACGTGGATCGTGCCCGGGCTTTGATATTGCTGGCCCGGCTGCACGGTGAACGACTGCCAGCCGTCATGCTCGACCGTCACGCCGAAACGGCGCATCAGGTTCAGGGTGATCTCGATGTACGGCTTCGAGATCAGCTCGCCCGTGACGTCGATGGTGACCGCATGGTCGCGCGCCATCAGCGGCGCCACCATCAGCAAGGCCGTCAAGAACTGGCTCGACACGTTGCCGCGCACGGCGATGCGCTGCGCGTGGATGTGGCCGCGGCGGATGCGCAGCGGCGGGAAGCCCTGCTCGCCCGTGTATTCGATCTGCGTGCCGACGGCGTTCAGCGCGTCGACCAGGTCGCCGATCGGACGCTCGTGCATGCGCGATACGCCGTGCAGGGTGTAATCGCCGCCGATCACGGCCAGCGCCGCCGTCAGCGGGCGGATGGCCGTGCCGGCATTGCCCATGAACAGGTCCGCCTCGTGGTGCGGAAACACGCCGCCGCAGCCTTCCACGTGGTGCACCTGGTGGGCAGTGGCCGGGTCGCCCGTCAATTCATCCTGCGTCCATTTGACGCCCAGCGACGTCAAGGCCGTCAGCATGACGAAGGTGTCGTCGGAGGCGAGCAAGTCAATGATCTTCGTCGTGCCCTTGGCCAGCGCGGCCAGCAGCAGCACACGGTTGGAAATGCTTTTCGAGCCGGGCAGGCGCACCGTGCCTTCGGCATGTATCACCGGCTTCAAATCGATATGGTGGGGGTAGTGCTTGGTCTGGGTCATGCTGGAATCCTTGAGTATTTATCGTGTGGGCGCGGCCGGTACTTCCGCCGTTTCAATCGCCTCGATCCATTGCTGCCGCGCGTGCTGGGCGTTCGCATACACGCCCTCGATGGCGGCGCCGTCGTTCGCGGCCAGGTGGGCGCGCAAGGTCGTCAACTGCGCCAGGTAGGCGTCCAGTTCGTGCAGCAGCGCCGGCTGGTTGGCCAGGCTGATGTCGCGCCACATTTCCGGCGATGAGCCGGCGATGCGCGTAAAGTCGCGAAAGCCGCTGGCCGCGTATTGGAACAGCAGGCCCGCGTGCGGTTTATTGGCGATGTCGTCGACCAGCGCAAAGGCCAGAAGATGCGGCAAATGGCTGACGGCGGCAAACACCTTGTCATGTTCTTCGGGGCTCAAGGTGTGCAGGATGGCGCCGCAGGCGCGCCATGCATCCGCCACGCGCTCGACGTCAGCCGCGGCGTTTTCCGCCAGCGGCGTGAGCACCACTTTCTTGCCTTGATACAGGTCGATGATGGCGGCATCGGGACCATTCGTCTCGCGGCCAGCGATCGGGTGGCCGGGCACGAATTGCCCCACCTTGCCACCGAGGGCCGCACGCGCGGCCGCCACCACGTCGCTCTTCGTGCTGCCCGCATCGGTGACGATGGTGCCCGGTTGCAGGTGCGGCGCGATGGATGCCAGGATGGCGCCCGTCTGCGCCACGGGCGCGGCCAGCAGCACCAGGTCGGCGCCATGCAAGGCTTGCGCCATGTCGCCGCCGATGGCGTCGATGATGCCAAGTTCGAGTGCGCGCGCCATCGACGCCGGCGAGCGGCCCATGCCGACAACCTTGGTCACCGCGCCCGCGTGTTTCAGGGCGCGCGCGAACGAGCCCCCGATCAGGCCTACGCCGAAGATGACGATTTTTTTCAGTGCAGGCGTCGTCATATCGTCAGGCCAGCGCTTTCGTCAGCGCGGCGATGAAGATGGCGTTTTCCTGCGGCAGGCCGATGGAAATGCGCAGCCATTGCGGCAAGCCGTAGCTGCCGACGGGACGCACGATCACGCCCTGTTTCAGCAGCGCCAGGTTCACGCGCGCGCCCGCTTCATCGTCGTCGCCCACTTTCACCAGCACGAAATTGCCGTGCGATGGCACGTATTCCAGGCCCAGTTGCGCAAACGCTTCCGTGAACTGCTGGTAGCCGGCCGCGTTGTTGCGCGCGCTTTGCTCGAGGAAGGCCTTGTCGTTCAGGGCGGCAATCGCGGCGGCCTGCGCCAGCGAGTTGACGTTGAACGGCTGGCGGATGCGGTTCATCAGGTCCGTCAGCACGGGCTGGGCGATGGCAAAGCCGATGCGCAGGCCGGCCAGGCCATACGCCTTCGACAGGGTGCGCGACACCACCAGGTTCGGATACTGGCGCACCCACGCCGTCGACTCGTACTGGTCGTCGGCCGACAGGAATTCGTTGTAGGCCTCGTCCAGCACGACGACGACGTGCGCCGGCACTTTTTGCAGGAAGGCTTCCAGCTGCGCGGCCGTCAGGAAGGTGCCGGTCGGGTTGTTCGGGTTGGCGATAAAGACCAGTCGCGTATCGTCAGCAATCGCCGCCGCCATCGCGTCCAGGTCATGGCCGTAAGCTTGCGCCGGCACGACGATGTGGCGCGCGCCCAGGCCTTGCGTGGCCAGCGCGTACACGGCGAACGAATACTGCGAGTAGACGACGGATTGGCCATGCTGCACGAACGCGTGCGCGGCGATTTCCAGGATGTCGTTGCTGCCATTGCCCAGGGTGATCCAGTCGGCCGGCACGTCGTAGCGCTTGGACAGCACGGCTTTCAAGTCGAAGCCGTTGGCGTCCGGATAGCGGCCCAGGTCATCGATGGCGGCGATCATCGCCTGCTTCGCCGATTCCGGCATGCCGTACGGGTTTTCATTCGACGCCAGTTTGACGATGGCTGCCTCGTCGAGGCCAAATTCGCGCGCAACTTCCGCGATCGGCTTGCCGCTCTGGTAAGGGGCGATGGCGCGGACGTATTCTGGACCGATATTTTTAGACATGGTGTTCTTTAAAAGTTGGTGAATGAATGGCAGTCAATGGAGGTGGTTTGTTGGGTTACGCTGCGCTGACCCAAGCTACAGCTTACCGTATGTCGGGTAGGTCGGATTAGCGGAGCGTAATCCGGCACCACCACAGGCATCAATCGAAGTCACAGACTGACCGGATACGACCCCAGCACCTTGAAAAACGCCGCATTGCTCTGCAGCTCGGCCAGCGCCTGGGCGACGGCGGCATCGTGCACGTGGCCCTCCACGTCGACATAGAAATAATACTCCCAGCTGCCCATGCGCGCCGGGCGCGATTCGAAGCGCGTCATCGACACGCCGTGCTTGGCCAGGGGCGCCAGCAACTGGTACACGGCGCCCGCCTTGTTCGGCACGGCCAATACCAGCGACGTCTGGTCCTTGCCCGACGGCGCCGTCTGCAAGGTGCCCACGATGGCAAAGCGCGTGCGGTTGTGCGGGTCGTCCTGGATATGGCCCTTGACCACGCCCAGCTTGTACTGCGCGCCCGCCAGTTCGCTGGCAATCGCCGCCACCGTGCCATCTTCGCCGGCCATGCGGGCCGCCTCGGCGTTCGAGGCCACGGCGCGGCGCTCGATGTGCGGATAATTCTGGTTCAGCCACACCTGGCACTGCGCCAGCGCCTGCGAATGGGCGCAGATGGACGTGACGCCATCCATGTTGCCGCTCTTCGTCATCAGGCTGTGGTGCACGGCGATCGCCACCTCGCCGCTGATGATGAGGCTAGTCTGCAGCATCATGTCCAGCGTGCGGTTGACGGCGCCTTCCGAGGAATTCTCGATCGGCACGACGCCGAAGTCCGCCGTCCCTGCCTCGGCGGAACGGAATACTTCATCGATGGACGCGCACGGCAAGCCTTCGACGGCGCTGCCGAACTGCTGATACACGGCCTGTTCGCTGAAGGTGCCGGCCGGGCCCAGATACGCCACGGTCACGCGCTTTTCCAGCGAGCGGCAGGACGACATGATTTCACGGAAGATGGTCTGCACTTCGCGGTCGCCCATAGGACCGGGATTGCGCTCGGCCACGCCGCGCAGCACCTGCGCTTCGCGCTCGGGACGGAACACGGGCGCCTGCGTTTCGGCCTTCACGTGACCCACTTCCTGGGCGATTTGCGCGCGGCGGTTCAGCAGTTCGAGGATTTGCGCGTCGATCGCATCGATCTGTTCGCGCAGCGGTTTCAATTTATCGGTCATGGTGGTTTGTTTCGTCAGCTGTACTTCAATCATGGCCGCACGGCCTGCGCCGGCGGCGAGCCGGCGCGCTTGCTCATGAGAATGCCGGACAAAATGATCAGGGCTAGGCGCGTTGCCGCTGGCAGTACGAATGTACGACAAGGCAATGCAACAACGCCCTGGACTTTTTGGCAGGCATTCTAGCGTCCGGCAAACTCGTTCAGATAATTCACTAAGGCTTGCACGCCTTCGATCGGCATCGCGTTATAGATCGATGCACGCATGCCGCCGACGGACTTGTGGCCCTTCAGTTGCAGCAGGCCGCGCTGCTTGGCGCCGGCCAGGAAAGCGTCGTTCAGACTTTCATCGCGCAGATAGAACGGGATGGTCATGCGCGAGCGGTATGCGGGCTCGACCCGGTTCTGGTAGAAGTCGTCCGCATCGAGCGCTGCGTACAGCAGAGCCGCTTTCTCAATATTACGCTGTTCCATGGCCGCAACGCCACCCTGGCGTTTGAGCCACTGGAAAACCAGGCCGGCAATATAGATGCCGTAGGTGGGCGGCGTGTTGTACATCGACTCATGTTCGGCCACGATGGTCCAGTCGAAGGCGGACGGGCAGATCGGCAGCGCCTTGCCCAGCAAGTCTTCGCGCACGATGACCAGGGTCAGGCCGGCCGGGCCGATATTTTTCTGCGCGCCGCCGAAGATCACGCCATATTGCGACACGTCGATCACGCGCGACAGAATGTGCGAGGACATGTCGGCCACGATGGTGGTCCCTGCCGGCACGTTCGGCGCCTGCTGGAATTCCACACCGTCGATGGTTTCATTGGTGCAGATGTGCAGGTAGGCGGCGCCTGGCGTCAGCTTCCATTCGGAGACGGGCGGCACGCCCGTGAAATGGGCAGCCTTGGACGACGCGGCCACGTTGACCTTCGCATACTTGGCCGCTTCCTCAATCGACTTGCCCGACCACGAACCCGTATGCACGAAGTCGACGGTGGCCGGCTGCTGCGCGGCCAGGCCCGCCAGGTTCATCGGGATGATGGCGTTTTCGCCCAGGCCGCCGCCCTGCAGGAACAGGATCTTGTAATTGTCGGGCACGGCCAGCAGCTCGCGCAGGTCGGCCACGGCCTGCTTGTAGATGGAGATGAATTCGGGACCACGGTGGCTCATTTCCATCACAGACATGCCACTGCCATGCCAGTCCTGCATCTCGGCGGCCGCTTGCGCCAGCACTTCCTTGGGCAGGACGGCGGGGCCGGCGGAGAAGTTGTAGATAGGGCTTACGGCTCGATGGGTCACGATACGGTCCTTAGTAAAATGAAATTATTGGGGCGACTGCGTGGCCGCCCGCATGACCTGGTCAAGCACGGCATTCACGCGGGGGATCAGCACGCGCTGGCTGATGGCCATCGATTCGGCGGACAGTTGCGGCATGGTGGCCAGCATCTTGCGGCCCAGCGGCGTCTTGTAGAAGGCCGTCAGCTGCTCGACTTCCTGCACCGTGTAAAAACGCGCATACAGGGGCACCATTTCGTCGCCCAGCTCGTCGATCAGGGTCGGGTCGGCCAGTACCTGCGTCAGGGTGGCGATGGCCAGGGGGATTTCTTCCTCGGCGCTGGCCAGCGCCCGCGCCTTGCGCTGTTCGTCCAGTTTCGGGTTGGTGTTGATTTGCTGCTGCGCCGACTGGCGGATCATGGCGGGCACCGATTGCAGCATCTGGTCGAAGATGCTGCGCGTCAGTTGCGGGAACTGCATCGCGTCGAGCATGCGCCGCACGGCCACTTTCATGGCGGGGCTGGGCGCCGCCTGGCGCGCGGGCGTGGCTTGCGTGCTCTGGGCCAGGGCCGGCAAGGTAGCGAGGAAGGCCAGCGAAAACGCGGCGAAGAAGGTGGCGACGATTTTTCTCATGGCATGCGGGGTCTTGAATGACTGGTAAAAGGGTGGCGGCCGGAAGACCTGTCGGCTTACGCCCGACGGGCCAAGCCGACCTACGCAATTCTGCTGGCGGCATAAGCACGCGCCAATAGCAATTGGGGCTCCCGAAAGAGCCCCAATCATCTTACTCCGGCTGTGCCGGATCGACCGGATCGGCTGGTTCAGCCGCTGCCGGCGAAGGCGCGGCGTCCGCCTCCGTCGTCAGCTCGACTTCGTCAATATCCGTTTCCACCACGCGCTGCAGGCCGGACAGCTTGGTGCCGTCTTCCACGGCGATCAGGGTCACGCCCTGCGTCGCACGGCCCATCTCGCGGATTTCCGACACGCGGGTGCGGATCAAGACGCCACCGGTGGTGATCAGCATGATTTCATCGCTGGTATCGACCAGGGTCGCGGCAACCACTTTACCGTTACGCTCGCTGGTCTGGATGGCGATCATGCCTTTCGTGCCACGGCCATGGCGCGTGTACTCGGTGATCGGCGTACGCTTGCCGTAACCGTTTTCCGTGGCCGTCAGCACCGACTGCTGCTCGTTCTCGGCCACCAGCAGGGCGATCACATGCTGGCCTTCTTCCAGGTTCATGCCGCGCACGCCGCGCGCCGTACGGCCCATCGGACGCACGTCGTTTTCGTCGAAGCGCACTGCCTTGCCCGAATCGGAGAACAGCATCACGTCGTGCTGGCCGTCGGTCAGCGCCGCGCCGATCAGGAAGTCGCCGTCGTCCAGGTCGACCGCGATGATGCCGGCCTTGCGTGGATTGCTGAAGTCCTTCAGCGGCGTCTTCTTGACGGTGCCCAGGCTGGTCGACATGAACACATAATGGTCTTCCGGGAACGTGCGGTTCTCGCCCGACAGCGGCAGGATCACGGTGATCTTTTCGTTGTCCTGCAGCGGGAACATGTTGACGATCGGCTTGCCGCGCGAATTGCGCGAGCCTTGCGGCACTTCCCACACCTTCAGCCAGTACATGCGGCCACGATCCGAGAAGCACAGGATGTAGTCGTGCGTATTGGCGATGAACAGCTGGTCGATCCAGTCTTCCTCTTTCGTCGCCATCGCCTGCTTGCCGCGACCGCCGCGCTTCTGCGCGCGGTATTCGGTGATCGGCTGGGCCTTCATGTAGCCGGTGTGCGACAGGGTCACGACCATGTCCTGCGGCGTGATCAGGTCTTCCGTTTCCAGGTCGGTCGCATTCAACTCGATCTGCGAGCGGCGCACGTCCTTGTTGCCTGCGCCGTATTCGTTCTTCGCCGCCGTCATTTCATCGGTGATGATGACGGTCACGCGTTCCGGCTTGGCCAGGATGTCGAGCAAGTCGGCGATATGCTCCATCACGTCCTTGTACTCGTTGACGATCTTGTCCTGTTCCAGGCCGGTCAGGCGCTGCAGGCGCATCTGCAGAATTTCCTGCGCCTGGTCGTCCGACAGCTTGTACAGGCCATCCGTCTGCATGCCGTAGTGCTTCGGCAGGTTTTCCGGACGGTAGGCGTCCACGCCGCCCGGCGTCGTGCCGTCGCCCGTGCGGGCCAGCATTTCGCGCACGACGGAGGAATCCCAGGCCTTGGCCATCAGCTCGACCTTGGCGATCGGCGGCGTCGGCGCGGCCTTGATGATGGCGATGAAGTCATCGATGTTGGCCAGCGCGACCGCCAGGCCTTCGAGCACGTGGCCGCGTTCGCGCGCCTTGCGCAGTTCGAACACGGTACGGCGCGTCACCACTTCGCGGCGGTGCGACAGGAAGCATTGCAGCATCTGCTTGAGGTTCAGCAGCTTGGGCTGGCCATCGACCAGGGCTACCATGTTCATGCCGAAGGTGTCTTGCAACTGGGTCTGCTTGTACAGATTGTTCAGCACCACTTCCGGCACTTCGCCCCGTTTCAGCTCGATCACCACGCGCATGCCCGACTTGTCGGATTCGTCGCGGATGTCGGAAATGCCGTCGAGCTTCTTGTCGCGCACGTTTTCAGCGATGCGTTCCAGCAAGGATTTCTTGTTGACCTGGAATGGCAGCTCGTCGACGATGATGGCGATGCGGCCGCCATCCTTGCCGTATTCTTCGAAGTGGGTCTTGGCGCGCATGACGACGCGGCCACGGCCCGTGCGGTAGCCGTCGCGCACGCCGGACACGCCATAGATGATGCCGGCCGTCGGGAAGTCCGGCGCCGGGATCAGCTCGATCAATTCATCGATCGTGCACTCGGGATTGCGCAGCACGTGCAGCGCACCGTCGATGACTTCGGTGATGTTATGTGGCGGAATGTTCGTCGCCATGCCGACGGCGATACCGGACGAGCCATTGATCAGCAGGTTCGGAATACGCGTCGGCAAGACCGTCGGTTCCTTTTCCTTGCCATCGTAGTTGGGCTGGAAGTCGACGGTATCCTTGTCGATATCGGCCAGCAGCTCGCTGGCGATCTTGTCCAGGCGGCACTCGGTGTAACGCATTGCCGCGGCGCCATCGCCGTCGACGGAACCGAAGTTGCCCTGGCCATCGACGAGCATGTAGCGCAGCGAAAAATCTTGCGCCATGCGCACCAGTGTGTCGTAGATCGAGGCATCGCCGTGGGGATGGTATTTACCCATGGTTTCGCCGACCACGCGGGCGCACTTGACGTAAGGGCGGTTCCACACGTTATTCATTTCATGCATCGCGAACAAGACGCGGCGGTGCACTGGCTTCAAGCCATCGCGCGCATCGGGCAAGGCGCGACCGACGATCACGCTCATGGCGTAATCGAGGTAGCTCTTGCGCATCTCTTCTTCGAGGGAAATAGGAATTGTTTCTTTTGCGAATTGATCCATTGGCGGTTCGACTGATCTCAGGCTGTGGTTAACTTATCTGTTACGCAATGTATGACGCAATACTGCATATCCTGGGTGGCTGTCGTCGTGGACGCCGCGCCGCGCGCTGCTGGCGTGGCCCGGTTTCCATGTCGCAGAGTGCCTGAACAAATCGGCGGGCTGGCGGCGCGGCCAGTACGGGTACCGCAAGGGTACGTGCTGGCCATGCAGTGCCGCCGTGGGCATTTGCTCGACACTCTTAACAGTCAAGCGCACGATTTTAGCATGCGCGCCCAGCTACCTGTACAAATTGGCCATACCGGCAAGATTGGCAGTTTGCACCAGGGCCGTGCATGTTGCCCTGTCGATAATGCACAATGGCAATGTCAGTTCAAGATACCTGCCCTTAAAAGTGGCAAGAAAAGCGATCAATTGTTACAGATGCGTTACAAATGGGCATTTTCGTTGCGCAAAAACAACGCACGGTCTAAAATCGGGCAAGCTTTGATTTAACCACGGTCGTGTGCCCCTGATGCGTGTGGCAAAATGACTGGGAAGTTAATTGCTAGTTTCGCAATCTGAAACGAGCGCATATGGTCTACATGATAAAATCTTGGCACGTAGCACCAGTAGCGCAGTGTTGTTCTGCGGATATCACCCCCCGAAAGGAAAAAAGAATGAATAAATTTGTAACGCTGTTTTTCGCTGCATCCGCAGTGATTGCTGGCTCGGCTTCGGCCCAAACCCCAACCTCCCCACCATTCGCGCCAGTTACCACTGACATCAAAGCACCAAGCCCAAAAAGCGCTTACGTGCAAGATGCCCGCGGCGTAATCGTGCGTGACCCATTCGGCCTGTGCTGGCGTACCGGCTACTGGACACCTGCTGACGCAGTGCCAGGTTGCGACGTACCACTGTGCGTAGAGCCAGAAACCCTGCAAGACGGCAAATGCGTGGCTCCTCCAGCACCAGTCGTACCTGCTCCAGCACCAGCACCAGTCGTGCCAGTGCCAGTCGTAGTTGCTCCTACCTCGGAAAAAGTCAGCTTCGCTGCTGATGCATTCTTCGATTTCGACAAAGCTACGCTGAAGCCAGAAGGCAAGTCCAAGCTGGACGAGCTGGCCGCACAACTGGGTGGCATCAACCTGGAAGTCATCATCGCTGTGGGTCACACCGACTCCGTCGGCACCGATGCTTACAACCAAAAACTGTCGGTACGTCGTGCTGATGCTGTCAAAGCCTACCTGGTCAACAAAGGCGTTGAAAGCAACCGCGTGTACACCGAAGGCAAAGGCGAAAAACAACCTGTTGCTGATAACAAAACTGCCGAAGGCCGTGCGAAAAACCGTCGCGTGGAAATCGAAGTTGTTGGTACCCGCAACAAGTAATTGCTGATCCCCTGGACTTGCCGCAAGTCATCGCGTAAGTCAAGAACAGCATGAAAAACCCCGCTACGGCGGGGTTTTTTTTCGTCCGTGGCTGCCCAATTGTAAAATTGCCGCTATTATTCGACCTATGAACGCCGACCCTCTCGAAATCCAAAAATTCAGTGAGCTGGCCCACCGCTGGTGGGACCCCACTTCCGAGTTTCGTCCCCTGCACGAAATTAACCCCCTGCGCCTGGAATGGATCAATGCGAAAGTGCCGCTGGCCGGCAAGCGCGTGATCGACATCGGCTGCGGCGGCGGCATCCTGGCCGAATCGATGGCCCGCAAGGGCGCCGACGTGACGGGTATCGACCTGTCCGACAAGGCCTTGAAAGTGGCCGACCTGCACAGCCTGGAATCGGGCGCCAAGGTACGCTACAAGCTGATCGCCGCCGAAGCCATGGCCGAGGAAGAGCCGGGCCAGTACGACGTCGTGACGTGCATGGAAATGCTCGAGCACGTGCCGGACCCCGCCGCCATCGTCAAGGCTTGCGCCGCGCTGGTCAAACCGGGCGGCCACGTGTTCCTGTCGACCCTGAACCGCAACCCGAAAGCGTATCTGTTCGCCATCCTGGGCGCCGAATACCTGCTGCGTCTGTTGCCGAAAGGTACGCACGACTATGAAAAATTCATCACCCCGGCCGAACTGTCGCAATACCTGCGCAGCGCCGGCCTGGACGTCAACAGCATGCGCGGCATGGGCTACAATCCGCTGACCAAGATTTACTCACTTAATAGCGATACCAGCGTCAATTACCTGGTGGCCTGCACCCGGCCGCTGTAACCATCACGCACAATACAAGGCGGCTGCGGCCGCCATTTTTCATTCCCACTTGACACACTTTGCCCGCCATGATCACTGACCATCTGCCAGCCCCGCGCGCCATCCTGTTCGACCTCGACGGCACCCTGGCCGACACCGCGCCCGACCTGGCAGCGGCCATCAACCTGCTGCGCGCGCGCGCCGGCCTGGCGCCGACCCCGTATGAAGTGCTGCGCCCCACGGCCTCGGCCGGCGCGCGCGGCATGATAGGTGCGTCGTATGGGATAGCTCCTGGCGAAAGCGGCTACGAAGCCCTGAAAGACGGCTTCCTGAACAATTACGAAGCGGCCCTGGCCGTGGAAAGCCGCTTGTTCGACGGCATTCCCGCCATGCTGGAAGGCCTGCAAGCTCTGGGCCTGGCCTGGGGCGTCGTCACCAACAAGGCCGCCCGCTTCACCGACCCGCTGGTCGGCCAGATCGGCCTGGGCGCCGCCGGCTGCGTGATCTCGGGCGACACCATGCCCCACCCGAAACCGCACCCCGCCCCCTTGCTGGAAGCGGCACGCCGCCTTGACCTGGCACCGAAAGACTGCTGGTACGTAGGCGACGACCTGCGCGACATCCAGGCCGGCCGCGCCGCCGGCATGCGCACGGTAGCCTGCGCCTGGGGCTACTGCGGCGCCGTCGAGCCGCAGCACTGGAATGCCGACCATTTGCTCGATACGCCGCTGGCCTTGCTGGAACTGGTGACTGGCGTGGTGAAGGCGGCGCAGGAGCGGCAGCTGGCGGCTTGAGGCACATCACTTTCCGCAGCGGAAAGCTGGGGTCTGACCCGGCGGGTCAGACCCCTTTGCCTATGGCACGAATGCATCATTTAAGAGTGGGCAGATTGCGCTACGCTGACGATACACTGCGGAAACCCGGGGTCAGACCCGCCGGGTCTGACCCCAGCACTTGCCTTTGGGGTAAGAACTTACGCTTACCTCTAAAATTAAATAGCAGTCCGAACTGTCTGTAGAGTGCTCGCAGAAGCGGGGGGATGCGGGGACGAGCACTGCTCGTCCGATAGCCGCACAACCGGCTTGCGCATGCCGGCGCAAGCCTCTCCGATTCGTCTGGCTCAAGCGATTCGAAGATGCCTCGTTCCTTACCGCGAATGCAGCATGCAAGAGTGGGCAGATTGCGCTACAATGAAGGTTCTGTGGGGACGACCTGGTTTCGACGTGGGTTGCAAAGCAGCGCAGGGCATACCGAGGGCGGGCTACCTCGTAAATACAACCTGAAAAAACTTAACTGCAAACGATAACTCGTACGCACTGGCAGCTTAATCGCTGTTAGCTCTAGAACACCTCGTCCCTGGGGTGGGCCGTCAAAAGCTCTAGAGTCATTTACAGGGACTCGTCGTATGCTGGGTTACTTAGCGTCCGACTAAATAATAGGTAACTCGCTTGCCCATAACGTGCACATCCGTGCTGGCTGAGTTAAATTAAATGATAGTGCTAAGTATGTAGAACTGTCTGTGGAGTGCTTGCGGACGCGGGTTCGATTCCCGCCGTCTCCACCACTGAATAAATAAAAAGGGCTTCCCCGTTTTGGCGGGGAGGCCCTTTTTATTTATTCCATGCATGCACAACGCGGGCGTCGAATCCGCGTCCGGTACGGGCGCGGGGGTTTTGCGGGGCCTTCGGCGAGCGCAGCTCGGCGCCGCCAAACCGGGTTGCGCTTGCAAGCGCAACCCCCTCCGATTCTTCTGACCAGTTTTTGCGCCGCAGGCGGTTTTTCCTAACGACAACATCGGTTGCTCAGGGCTTGTATGAATGGCGGAACGACCCTTCGCCCTGCAGGAATTAAAACCACCTATAGCCGAGTACCAGGTTGGCGCCAATAAAATTAATAAATATGCTACATTTAATAATTCTAAAAACGTGCACTTTCATGCCCACTAAAACCATAAGCAAGAGTTATCCGACAAGCCATAGTGGCGGCGAGAAAAGCAGAACCACAAGCACGGCCAGCGAACCATATCCAGCAAAGGCAAGATCATCCAAGTAACCAAGCAGAAACGCCACCTAGCCGAGCGCGATCTCGAAGCATTGGCAAAGAAAACCCAACCATGAAAATTGCTCGCCTGCTTTCCACCAGTTTCCTCGTGCTAGCTGTGGCTCTCGTCGCTTATGGTCTTTTCGGCTTTTCCCATTTTGCCTGGTACACCGGCACATACTACGATGAGCGCATGATCTTGTTCGACCACGGCTTCTATCCTTTTGCGTGGGGTATCGCGCTGCTGCTGATGGGGCAAATTGCCCGCTTGCAGCATCGCCGGCCGGCCATGCTGCTCGCCGCCGGCGCCGCTCTGCTGCTCCTTCTCTGGAAGCGTGCGACAGTGCCCGTTGCCATCGCCAATCAGCAACTTTTTCCGGATCCTGCTTTACTGGAGGGACTGATTGTTACCTCTATCGTGGTCATCGTCCTGGCGCTGATAGACCGCCCCGTCGAACAGGCTATCCGCAAGGCTCTGGGTCGTACCCGGTGACCCCGGGGCAGATCACCCGGACACGATCTCGGCACTCAAGAATCATTGCTGCGACATAAGTTGCTGAATCGCCCGCCGATACTTCTCCCCCCGCTCCAAATCCTTCTGCGTCGGCCTATCTATCCTCGACAAATCGCTATTCTCAGCCAGATCAGCCAGCTTGACGGCCTTGCCGACCGGGTTCAATGCCGCGCGGGCGATGAAATCCTCATACGGCTCGCCTTCGATCTTGGTCACGGCGCGCACGCCGTCGATGACTTCCTGGGAAAATCCTTCGCGCGCCAGGTCGTCGAAGGTGACGTTGCCGTCGCTGTCTTCCACCACGTCATGCAGCACGGCGACTATCTGCTGGGCGCCGGGGGCGACGCGCAGCATGACGCGCAAGGGGTGCAATATGTACGGCGCGCCGCCCTTGTCCGTCTGGCCGGCATGGGTGGCGACGGCGATTTCAATCGCGCGCTCGAGGGTGCCGCGTCTTGCGTTTTCAGTCATCTTCACTCCACCTTGATTGACGTTCCCGTTGCGCGCCAGCCGCGGCGCTGCAAATGGCAAACGCTGGTGCACAGCAAGGCTGGCAACAGTAAATTGAGAAGCGGTACGAGCATCAGCAAGCACAACAGCAGTCCCAAGGCAAAAATCGCCGGACGCTGTTCGCGGCGCAAGGCCGCTTGCTGTTCCGCGCCGAGCACATCTTCAGCCGCCGCGCCGTAGATCATCTGGACATTCCAGGCCAGCAAATACGAGATCAACACGCACATGGCCCACACCGGGATCAGCAGGGAAAACAGCAGCAACAGGCAACGCCGCCAGACGGGGCGCGCGGCAGACAACTCCAAACCGGCTGGCGGCTGCCACCCGACATAGCGGCGCGCCACCACCGCTTTGGCGCGCTCCAGCAACAGCCAGCGCAGCGGCACGCGCGCCGTGCCGATGGCGCCAACGATAAAGACGATCACATAGAAAAAAGCAGCCAGCGCCAGCAACGCCAGGGCGATCTGGCCGATCGACAGCATGGCCTTGGCGGCGCTGCCAAGGCCGCCAGCGATATTGCCCATCTGCGACACGGTGGCAGGCCCGTTGGCCAGCGCCCCGACGCCATCCATCACACCCAGGCCCAGCAAGCCGGTGACGGATACCAGCGCCAGCATGGCGCTCAACTCGACAAAAAAACGGCCAAAGTAGCCATACAGTCCCAGCCACAGGGCAACGACCGCCATGCACCACAGCGCGGAGCGCCACCACAGGCCCGCATGACGCGCATCGCGCAGTCCCAGGCCGATGCACGTGAAGGCTTCCCGCCAGGCCAGCAGCCAGGTTTGCAATGTTTGTGTCACGCTCTAGCGTACTCCGCAATGAGATGGCGGATACGTCGATCCGGATGTTGCCGATTGTACATGGACAAGGCTGGCGCACGCGCCGCACAGGACGCAGCGCAAAGCCGCACCCGCCCATCCATCTTCAAAAATGGCTATCGAAACGCAAAAGCAGTCGCGGCCTGCTCGGCGGCAATTTCGCTAGACGATTCATGACAGACCTGATTTCTCCCCAATGCCTTGGCCTTGTACAGTGCCTTGTCAGCAAGTTCAACCAGCTCGACCGGACGGTTTTCCTGATGCATCGGTATAAAAGCCGCCACGCCGACGCTGGCCGTCACCACGCCGGGAGGACTGCCACTATGCTCGATTCCCAGCGATTGCACGGCCAGGCGAACGCCTTCCGCCACCGCCAATGCCCCCGGCAGCTCCGTTCCTGGCAATAAAATGACCATTTCCTCGCCGCCGTAGCGCGCCGCAAGGTCGCCCGGCCTGCGCATGCTGTAGCCGACCACCTTGCCAATTTTTCTCAGGCACTCGTCGCCGGCCACATGGCCATAGATATCGTTGTATTGCTTGAAGAAGTCGACATCGATCAACACCAGCCCAAGTGAGCTGCCTTCACGCTGCGCACGACTGAACTCGGCAAGCAGCGACTGGTCGAAGTGGCGCCGGTTCGCCAGTCCCGTCAATCCATCCTGACTGGCAAGGCGGGCCAGGGTTTCATTGATCATTTCCAGTTCATTGCGCGCCTCGACCAGTCCCGCCTCGCTCTTGACCCGCAAATCGATCTGCCGCACCACGCGGTATCCGATGAACGCGATCAGCAGTACCAGCACGCCACCCACCGTATTTTGAATCATCGTATCAAGACGCCATGAAGCAAGGACCTCATCCTGCGACAGTGCGGCAGAGACCACCAGCGGGTATTCCTCGACTCTTCGGTAGCTATTGATACGCGTCACGCCATCGACCCGCGACTGGACCACGGCCGTGCCGACGGGACTTTTGGGCAGATAATCATGAAATATCGGGAACTTTGAAATATCGCGCCCCAGCAAACTCTCATCGAACGGTCTTCTCAATAAAAGAATGCCTTTTCCATTCGCAATGAAAATAGCGCCTTTTTTTCCTATCGAAAAGCGTTCATAAAACAGCCTGAAATAATTCATGTCGATGGTCGCCAGCGCCACGCCGCCGAAACTTCCGTCAGGCAAATTGATCCGCCGCGATACCGTGACTATCCAGTGTCCCGTCGATTTGCTGCGCACGGGAGGTCCGACATACGGCCCCCGATCAGCATGCGTTCGATGATATTTGAAATAATCTCGGTCCGAATTATTCAGATTGCTCAACAACGTTTTCTGAGAGTTCACAAGCCAGCTGCCATCGTTGGCATAGATGAAGATACCGTGCAACTGGGGCAACTCGGCTACACGGTTGACCAGTAATTTGTGGATACGGGTCAGTTCAAGATCAGCAACACCGTCTGTTTCCAATCTCTCCACCAGTCCGACCAGCACCGTATCGGCTTCCTTGATGGTGTCGTAGGCATGCTGCGCAACAGATTGCGCCAGATTGGCACTTTCACGGGACGCTTCAAGCAGTTGCCCCTCCCGCGCGCGCAAGGTCGTCCATAACTGGATCGCCAGCAGCGACAGGCACACCAGCACGACAAATGAGATAGCCAGCGGCAGCAGGGAAAAGCCACGGAAGCCTGCTCCCAACAATCGTGGCGGCAAGCTGCGTGACCTGGTCATGGCGGCACTCCCGGATTTATATCCGGCAAAGTGTGCACCAAATAGACAGCGACATACTCACACATCGTCACAAACACGATATAAAAAAGTTACCGCCATGGCGTCGGAGAATCCGGTTCCAGCTCGCTATTGTTTGCGATGCCGCAATTCCGGGTGGAAAGAAATGCGAAACAATGCCAACTCCCCCACCGTTGCGCGTAGCGGAGTTGACCATGCTTGAAGTTCAGCCCAGGGATAAGCGCGGGTTTTTTATATTGCCCCAGGCTCCAGAAGATGCCGGGTATTACGTCTATGGCAATCTGCACCGGATGCCACATTCCGGCCATATGGCCCAATATGCGCACCCCAGCTTGCTATCCCTGATCTTTTACATCGAACGAGAATGGCAGGCAATTGATGATAGGAAATTTGGTATCGGGAATATCAGCATCGCCGAAGGATTAGCGTACGACAAGCATGTCAGCCACAGAAAAGGCATTGAAATGGATCTACGCCCCGTGCGGAAGGACAAACTGCAAGGCCAGTCCGCACGCGTGTCGCGCTTTGATAGCGTGTATGACCGGAGCGCCACTATCAAATTGATACAGCTGTTTCTGCGGCACCCAATGGTCACCAAGGTCTTCTTTAACGATGAAGAGATACAAAAGACGATCGGTGGCGGGCGCGTGCGGTCTCTGAAAGGACACGACGACCATCTTCATATTGAAATCAGGGAGCATGGATGACTACTCGGCTTGCATGCTGCGCCATAGCGCTCGCTCTGTTCTCAACGGCACACGCGGCCGACAAACAGCGGGCGTGGACTGGCGAACCAAGGCCCTTGAGTGGTGACTATCAGATCTACGGCGGAACGCTGTCCGAAATGCTGCCACCCACGCGAAACGACCGGAAAGTGGCAATCATGGTCAAAGGGGAATTGGCACGGGAACTGTTTGCCCAGCTCGGCCCCGATGTGAAACAGGAGCAAGCATGTAGTTCCTCGGCTGACTACCGTGAGCGGCGCAGGGGAGATATTACCTGCGTTCATACAAAAGGGGCGGCATACCAATGCTATTTCGGACTCGACCTGCGTACGGGAAAAGGGATGTATGGAGCAATCTGCTAGCCTGGGCGCTGCCTGGCACAGCTACAACCAGGGCCCTCCTCCTTGTACCGGCGCACATCCAGCCGAATTCTTCCGCCTGAGCGACTCTACCTGCATATGACACCCAGAGCAGAACCCAATCCCCCATCCCTCAGCTCAACAGCGTACACTGGCTCCTCTTCCATCAACGCATTGGTCCACCGTGAAACTATCGCGCTTTATTACCGGCCATCTGGAGCCGATCCTGGAAGAGTGGGAACTCTTCGCCAGGTCGCTGCCCATTCCGGGGGCCGCCATCTCGAAAGCGGAATTGCGCGATCATGCCAAGCAGATGCTGCAAACCATCGTGCGCGACATGGATGTCATCGAGAACGCGGCGCAGCGAAAAAAGAAATCGACCACGGGCGTATCGGAAATAACGGGCAAGGAAACGGCCGCCGCCACGCACGGCTCGCTGCGCCAGCAGATCGGCTTCACGCTGCCGCAGTTGACGGCGGAATTTCGCGCGATGCGGGCCAGCGTGCTGCGCCTGTGGATGGCACAGGTATCGGTGACGTCGAAAACGGCAACGGACGACATCTTGCGCTTCAATGAAGCGATAGACCAGGCGCTGCAGGAATCGGCCATACGCTACTCGCAGCAGAGCGACCGCACCCGCAATACCTTTCTCGCCATCCTCAGCCACGATCTGCGCAGCCCACTGAGCACGATGACGATGGCCGGTGCGCTGCTGAGCAGGCCGAGCGCGACCTCCGCTTCCACGGTACAGATCGGTGCACGGGTTGCCCGCAGCGCGGCCACCATGACAACCATGGTCAACGATCTGCTGGAGTTCGCCAGGACGCAGCTGGGAGGACACATGCCCATTTCACCCGCCTTGGGCGACCTGGGGGAAATCTGCAAGACATCCGTCGAGGATGCCTCGGCCGCTCACCCGCAATGCAAGTTCGAACTGAGTACTACGGGCGAGATGATCGGCGACTTCGATGCGGCCCGATTGGCCCAGCTGTTTTCAAATTTGCTCAACAATGCCGCGCAATACCGCACCGACGACCAGCCGGTGACCATCACGGCTTGCGGCGATGCCGATACGGCCGTGGTGCAAGTGAAGAATTTCGGCCGCCAGATCCCGGAAGCGTCGCTGAAGAGCATCTTCGATCCGCTGGTCCAGCTGGCCATTTCCGACGATCACAAGGCACCCAATGCCACCAGTATCGGCCTGGGCCTGTTTATCGCGCGTGAAATCGCCAGCGCGCATGGCGGCACCATCGGCGCCGAGTCCAGCCTGGAAAGCGGCACGATATTTACCGTGCGCCTGCCCAGGGTATCGCTGAGCGGCGGGGGAAACGGCGGCTAGGGACTATCCCGGCAGATATTTGCATCCCCTGCCGGGACGGGCTCGCCCTACCTGCGGCTGAGCGGCACATACTCGCCCGGCAAGCTGGCCGCTTCCAGCGCATCGGCAAAGGCCAGCAGGAATTTCGCCGGGCCATGCTCGGACACGAGCAGGGAGGCGCCCTTGTGGCGCAGCAGTTTCAGTACTTCCTGCTGGTGCGCCTGGTATTCGCTGGAGTGGCCATAAAACGTTTGATACATCTCCAGCGTTTCCATGGCCTTGGCGGCCAGGATGAATTCGGGTTTGTCCATGATGTCTCCTCGTTGTCACTACTGCCAAAACCACGAAAAAAAACCGGCAAGACGTGTAGCCGGCATCGGTCACACTGCCTTGCGGCAACCACATCTGTATTTCCATCATACGCCTCAACCCGGCCATTGCGCTGTCCTGTCGCGCATCTTTTTCCATTCCCCCCGTCCGGCGTCAATTGCCGCTCGTTCACCTTACAGATACCGCGCGCGCGTGGCATCATGTGCGGTGCCCATCGACAACTGACACCCATGACCACCCATTTATCGCTGCACTGCTATCTGCAAGACGCGCCGTCCGAACGCCCGCAACGCTGTTCCGACGTGACCATCCAGGCCGATCCGACCACCCTGCGCGCCATCGCCCGCTTCCTGCTGGCCAGCGCGGACACCTTTGAGCAGGCGCAAGAGCGCGCCGGCATGCACACCCATCTGCAAGACGAGTGGGACGGCTGGCAAGACGACTTCCCCGACCTCGTCGTGGTGGCAGCCTAGCCAGGCGCCCCGGCTGGCGCGCGTCGGGTAACATACGCCACCTTTGCTACACAGAGAACACTGATGTCCGATTCCCGATACGCCCTGCCGTCGCTGCGCACGGCCGTGCTGGCCGCCGCGCTGGCCAGCCTGTCCGCCTGCGCCAGCCAGCCCGCGCACGAGGCGCTGTTCCTCACCAC